>WLWG01000157.1_pt1 | contig 68563 bp, 43 predicted proteins | sample 6712871 | NCBI WGS metagenome assembly WLWG01 (sample SAMN12718693, study PRJNA515312) | sponge metagenome | isolation source: marine sponge | host: Mycale hentscheli | place: New Zealand: South Island, Marlborough, Capsize Point | collected 2003-05-01 | reverse complement strand
GTTCTAAAGTTTTAGATATGAGAGGTGTCTCATACACTAAAGATGGTAAAGCTGGTTCTGGTGTTATTGCACAAGAGCTTGAAAAAGTTGCACCTGAATTAGTAATGACTAATGAGAAGGAAGATGGCATGAAATCTGTAGCATATGGTAACCTTGTTGGTTATCTTATAGAAGCAGTAAAAGATCAACAGAAACAAATTGATGAACTTAAAGCAAAATTAAATGACATTAGTAAGTAGTGGATCATTATCAATAGGCGGAACTGCTACAAATAGATCTATTAATTTAGAACTTAGTTTAGCACAAAATGCTAATTCAAGTTTAAATCAAACTGATTTCAGAACATTAGCAGGTATATCATCAGGAACAATTTCAATAGAAGATTTTTATGGTAAAACTGCAGGAGGCGGTGCTGTATGTCAAGCACAAACATTTTATTATACTACAGAAAATGATCCAGATGAATACTGTGAAATAGGACAAACTAATGTAACCAGGTATATGAATGCTACATCTACTGTAAATGCTACTGCATTATATTCTAACAGTACTTGTACAACGTGTGCCCCAGCAGGATATTACTATGACCAAAATGGGTATTACGGTCAGCATGTAAATTCAAAAGGTTCATGTACATTTAGTCCAGAAGAATGCCCATAATAATATAAATCATGAAAAAGAAACAAACAAAAAAATCAGCTGCAACTAAAAAAGTTGTAAAGAAAAAAGTTGTAAAAAAGAAAGTTAAAAAGCCTGTAAAGAAATCTTTTATAGATAAGATTAAAAGTATATTTATTAAAGAAGAGTCTGAAAAGACAAGGATAGTACAATTAAGAAAAAAAGAAAAACCATTTATAAGATATAGTTTTAGTGTTGAGTCATTAAAAGTTGATCATAAAAATCTTGTAGAAGAAATACTCTTTGTGTATAAAGGTACTATGGTTATTCCTAAATCACAAAAAGATAATTATCAACCTGGTAGTAGTAGTGTACAAGGTGTATATGTAATACCAGATAATACTAATGATCCTGTATTTAAAAAAGATTTTAATTCAATCAATAAACAAGAAGTAATAAAACATTTAATAAATAATGTTAGAAGTGGTTATGTACTAGATATGCGTCAAACAATTAAAAAAGAATTGATGCCTGAGTATAAAATAATTTCTAAACTTCCTTGGAAATAATAGATAAATTATTATCTTTGTTATAATAATTATTAAAAACCAATATCAAAATGGCAAAATCAAAAGCAAAAAAAGTTACTGATAAAGAACTAGATAGCATCAAAGATTTACAACAACGTATTAATACTGTTGTCATGAATCTAGGTAATGCAGTAGTTGTACAAGATCAATTAACTCAATCTCATCAAGAATTACAAAAAGAGTGGAAAAAAGCAACTGCTAAGCTTGAAAAAAAGTATGGCAATGTTAATATTAGTCTAGAAGATGGATCTATTTCAGAGTTAAAAGAAGAAGAAGCTCCTGAGTTAGCAAAAGTATAATACCCTTTCATATTTGTTTTTATAAGATTTTTTAAAACCTAACATTAACTTGTTTGGTTTTAAAAAATTTTGTATATTATTACTGTATAGTAGTAAGAAGCTAACACGTTATAGTAAAAAGAACATTTATGATCCCAACAAATTCAAGCGGTACCACAAATGGATGTGATAATATTTCATCTAATTGTGTAGTCTGGCAAGGTCCAGATATCACGTGTATAGATCTATGCACTGGTGATACAATTACTGATGTCACACACAAGTTAGCAACTAAAGTATGTAAACTTATTACAGATGGTGTAACTGCAAACCCTTCATTAGCTGGCTTAGATTTAAGTTGCTTAAAGATTCCTGGTATAACTCCAACAGAGTTGGTTCCAGTTTTACAAGCAATGGTAGTACAAATATGTGCTAACACAGGAACAGGTCAAGTACCAAATAGTAGTAGCAATTTATCTTCATCTTCTCAAGTACAAGCAGATCTACCAATTATGACATTACCTGCTTGTTTGCAGTATAATGATGCAAGTGGAAATCCAGTAACTACTTTACGTTTAGATTTATTTGCTACATTAATATCACAACAAGTATGTACTAATCTAGCAAGTATACAAGTAATTAATACTACACTTACAAGTTATAGTAGTAGATTAGATGTATTAGAAGCATGTGTATTACCTTGTTCATCTGCAGTAGTAGAAAAACAAGTAGTACCTACTTGCATCATAAATGTAGGGGTACTTACAGATGTATCAGTTTTACTATTAGCTTTGGAAGTACGTTTTTGTGCTTTAGAAACTGCAGTGGGTTTACCTGCTGCTATTAATTTAGCAATAGGCCAAACAACTATTACATCATCTACATTATCTTTATCAGGAAATAAAGCTGCCTATGGTGCTTTAGGAGGATGGAATGCTACAGTAACATCTTTAGCACAGTCCATTCAAAACTCATGGATAGTAATGGATGATCTTTATGCAGCAATAGCAAACATACAAACAAACTGTTGTCCATCTGGATGTGAAGGTATAACATATGGATTTACAACAAGTGAAATATTTGCATCAAGTGGATTAATTTCTACTATTAATTTTAATTTCCAAAATTCTAGTATACCAAACTCTTTTAATGATGCATCAGGGTTTAGTGTGATAAAAGTTACAGACGTAGCAGGAGCAGTTGCACAATCAACAGTAAGTGTAAGCACTTTACAAAACAGTGTTGGAGGAATTGATTTATCTGTAGCAACATTAAATACCGCTCAAGAAATGACAGCACAAGTACAATATGGATTTACAAACGGTGTAGACACATGTGACTCAATTCAGTCATCTACTATAAAAGGTACTGTACCTTGTCCAACAACAGTTACTGTAAGCGGAGTTACTTCAACTGGAGCTACAGTATCTTTCTCACAATTGCTAGGTTCAACAGCAGTATACAAAATTGACATATTAAATGCAGCAAATGTTATTGAACAATCATATACACAAAATAATCCAACAGGTACAGTTTCACATAACTTTACTGGCTTAACATCTAATACACCATATAATGTAAGAGTAACAACTACATTTGGTGGGGCATCTGCAATATGTTCATTAGTACCATTTAATACTACAGCATCATCAGTTGCATGTACATCAGGTATGGATGTAGCTTTTGTACTTGATTATACATCTGCTAATAGTATTACTATAACAGCTTTACAAAATGGTGTAGCAGGTATGGTAAATACAATTGATACACAATCTGGAACTAATACTTATAGAATGGCATTAGTAACATCTGATCAAACAGCTGCTACAACGCCAGCTTATAATGGATGTACAGATTACTCATCTTTACCTGCAGCACAAAGATTAAATCTTATAGGACCAACAGGATCTTATCAAGTTGCTACAGCATGGGAAATGTTCCAAAATGATAATGGAGCAACATTTACATCTCAATTAGCTAAACTAAATGGAGGAGTAGATGGAACGTGTATTAACATGGGAACAGGTATTGGATCAACAACTAGCCCAACTGATTATGTTTCAGGACTTGTAACAGGCGGTAGTGTATTAGCTGGTGCATTTAGATCAGGTGTTGCTAAGTATGTAGTAATTACAACTGATAGATTACCAGGTGGTACATCACAATCATTTGATATAAATACTTGGACAGGAATTCAACAAACGATTGCAAATGCTAATAACTTAGGAATTAAATATATTGTTGTTGGATCTGGAGTTGATTTAAGTGGTACTATTAATGGATTACAAATTTACCCATGGAGAGCATTAGCAACACAAACTTCAGGAGGATATGATAATATAGCTAGTCCAGCAACTATTAATTCTTTACTAGTATCAACTTGTTAATAAAATAAAAAATAAAAAATGGCATGTAATTGTACAAAATGTAGTTCTCAATGTGGCTGTGCTGACACAGCATTAACTAATGCATGTACTTATACTGATTGTAGTGTAGGTAGTGAAAGATGTAGTGATGTTCAATGTGCTGAATGTGTTAGCTATTGTGGAACATCTTTTCAGATAGGAGATGCAGCAGCAAGAATAACTATAACAAAAGGAGAAAGGTTAGATTCAATTATACAAAAGTATGCTATGATCTTATCAAATGGATTAGGAGCGTGTACATCAAATGATTTACAACATGATCCATATAATGTATATGCAGGAGTAATAACTAGCAGTACAGCTAATATAATATGGGATGGTATATGGAGTTCAAGTACTGGTATTAATGTATACATAGATACACAAATTGCACCAGGCGGTTGGGTACTTCAAAATTCAACTCCTATTGTAACAACTATAAATAATTATACTATAACTAATTTAACTGCTAGTACAGCATACAAAGTAAAAGTTGTAGATAATGGTAATAGTTCTAATTGTAAGCCACTAGAAATATTGTTTTCTACACTGGCATCTTAGTACAACAACAGCAAGTAGTGGTTTGTTGGTTTTCTACTGCAAACGTTGGGAGAGACTGGTTTTATATCCAGTCTCTTTTTTTTTGTTATATTTACTAAAAAAAATTTATGAGCAATTTAAAGCAAAGAATTATTCAATCATTAAAGTGGAAAAAACATCCACGCATATGTGCAGAGAAACTAAACATTACTGAGAAACAATATATAAAAATAAAGAAAGAGATACTTCAAGAAAGAAAAGCTGAAAGAAAAAAACTTAAATTTTTTGACAAAGCATCAGATAAAGGACAATTAGTTGAGTCTATAAATTTAGAAAAAGGAGAAGGAACAATATCTGGTACATTTGATTATGAACCTAAAAGTGCAGAAGAGATTATAAGTATATTAAAAATAGATACATCAAAGTGGAAACTGTCTCAATATTGGAATAAACAAATGGGAGATCATTGGAGAGTATCTGCATTAGTATCTCAAGTTAAGCATCCTGAAGAACAATTGTTTAAAGAGCTTTTAGAAAGTTGGACACCCAAATGTTATAAAGTTCCAAAGGTTAATTTAGATAAAATTAAAAATGATAATCCTCATTGTGGAGTAATGTCATTACAAGATATTCATTTTGGTAAACAGGGAAATGAAACAATAGATAAAGATTTTGAAGATACGGTTGTAAATTTAATAAGTAGAGCTGTACCTGTACATTATATTGAAACTATGTATTTTGTTGTAGGAGGTGATCTAATCAACATGGATACGTTTGAAGGGTCTACTACTGGTGGTACTGCTTTAGATAACTGTATGACCGCTACAGAGGCTTATATGCAAGCGTTTGATGCAATGCATTGGGCAATCAACTATATTAAACAACATTGTAAAAATTTAGTTGTAGTCTATGTACCAGGTAATCATGATAGATTATCTTCTTATCATTTGGTACATGCTTTGTCAAAATCTATAACATCAGAAGAAATAACATGGGACATAAAATATGAAGAAAGAAAAGTTCAAGTATGGCATAATAACTTTAATGCATTTGAACATGGTGATAAACGTAGTAAAAACAATCCTTTGATATATGCATCTGAATATCCAAAGCAATGGGGTAATACTATAAATAGAACATTATTTAAAGGTCATATCCATACAGATAGAAAAGTAGAATATATGACATCTAATGAGACAGCAGGGTTTATAGAAAAGACATTACCAAGTCTAGGTAAAACAGACTATTATCATTATAGTAATAAGTTTGTTGGCAATAGAAGATCTGGTAAATTAGAAATTCAACACCCTCTGATGGGTAATATATGTGAATTAACTTACCAAGCTTTGTAAAGACCTTACTTTTAATTTCATAAAGTGGGGTTTTTTTTGTAAATTATAAATATAACTATATGATCAACAATTTTAAAAAACCAAATTTAAATGCTCCAAGATATAGGGAGAAAAGATTGGGGTTATTAAATTATGAAACAATAAAAGAATTTAAAGATAAAAAACCTTTATATTCTAAGATAGATAATAGTAAACTAAAACAAATAATAAAAACATATAATATTAAATTATGGAAGGCTGTTATTGAGAATAGAGATGGAGTAGAGTTACCTGATTCATTGGGCTTCTTATTTATAGGAACATGCCCATCATCTAAGACGGTAAATACTAATTATGCTTTATCACAAAAATATGGAAAGGTCTTACAAAATAAAAATTGGGAAACAGATGGAAATATAGGAAAAATATTTTATACAAACTGGTCAACTAAATATAGATTTAAGAACAGAGCGCTTTGGCACTTTGTAGCGTGTAGAGATTTTAAAAGAACAGTAGCTAAAGAATATCCAAAAAAATGGACAAAGTATGTAATTATGAAAAATAACTACAGAGTTGCTCATCTATATGATCCTAATCTTGAAGAGACTAATGAACAATTAAAATATTATAATGAATTTGAAACATAAATAATATGTCAACAATAGCTGAAGTAGTATCAAGAATTAGGGGCCAAGTTAAAGCAGAAGTACAAGATGCATTTGTAACTGACAGATACATATATAGTTTAATAGAAAAGTTTGCACAAATCTTAATGAGAAGACAAGATTATGCAAACAAATTAATGAAGTTTAATGCTGTATGGAAAAATTTACCATATGTAGAATTAATAGAGGTAGATAAAGTAGAGGCAGGTTGCTCAGGAATGACAAGTGGATGTTTAATTAAACGTTCTAAACATAGACTCCCTTCAATGATAGAAGGATACTGGGGACCACTGATCCGTACTGTAAGCTCTATAGATGGTTCACAAGAGCTTCAAGCTACTCAGCCTGGTACCTATACATCAATGACTAAAACTACTTCATTTAAATATAATAGAACATTATATTTTTGGTGGTTAGATGGATACATATACTCACCCAATATAGAATGGGATGCTTTACAAGTAGAAGGAGTATTTAATTCAGATATAACAAAATGGAATTGTGATACATCAGATGATTGTACACCAAGATATGAGCAACCTATATATATTCCTGAGGCATTATTTGCAGAGATAGAAGCACAAGTTATACAAACAATGTTAGGCACAATGCAAATCCCTTCTGAGGATTCAGATAATAAACGTAATATAAATAGACAATAATGGGAGTATCACAAAAATATAGAACATTCAGTCAGTTGATGGAAGATGTTTCCATTGATTTTTCTACATATGCATTAGAAGGAATGATTGAACCTCAACAATTAATTAAAGTTGCTACAAGAGTTAATTATGATTTGGGATTAAAAATACATAGAACTAAAGAAGTAGTATTAGATATAGAGCATGGTAAAGCACAATTACCAATGGACTTTGCATATTTAAATTATGCATTTAGATGTGGTTCATATACTATTAATAATACTATGCCTTCAGGTACACATGTTGAAACTTTTAATGATGTACCTTATGTACCTGCTCCAGGTGAAAAGTCTCCTTGTAGTAAAGATGATACATGTAAAGATGTGTGTGTTATAAAAACTTGTGATGGAGAAGATAGTTATCAACTTATTCAAAGAGTAGGTCCAAATCAATACAGACAATTTTCAAGTTGGACTCAATTAAGAATTCAAAATGTAAATGACCCAGTTTGTTTTTGTCCATCTTTAGGTGCACAAGCATTAGATATTGCACAAATAAAAGATGGATTTTTAATTACAACATTTAAAACAGGAAAAGTATATTTAAGTTATCAAGGTGCCATGGAAGATGCTTCTGGTGATTTATTAGTATTAGATCAACCGTATTGTAATGAATACTATGAGTATGCTATAAAACAAAGAATATTAGAAAACATGGTTTGGCAAGGTGAGAATGTATCTCAACAACTTGGTTTAATAGAAAATAGATTGCGTGCAGCAAGAAACAATGCATTATCTTTTGTTAATACTCCTAATTTTGCAGAGATGCAAAAGGTGTGGACAATGAATAGAAGAGCACAATATCATAATTATTATAATATGTTTTTAAGTTATGCTCCTATTAATCCTACATTGGCAGGACCAAATGTAGTAACAAGTGGTAAAAATTCTGTTGTTCAAGATGCAACTACTGGATGTGGAACTGCATCTCAAACATCAGCATCATAAAATACTAAATTTAAGACATGGCAAAAAAAAAGTCTAAACCTACTTCTAAAAAACCTGCTGTAAAGCCTAAGTTTACTTCTTCATCTGTAAGAACAAACACTTTTACAAAAGGGATGAACAAAGATATTGCTCAATCTCTTGAGTTAAATAATGCTTGGTGGCATGCAAGAAATGCTGCAAATAATGATAATGATGGAGATGTAGGTCTAATTGGTAATGAGCCAGCAAATTTACAATGTGGTGTTATTCCTTATACTGTTATAGGTGCTATACATAGATATGGAGATGAGTGGATTGTATATTCTACAGATGATATAAATTCTGAAATAGGTAGATTTGATGATAGTGAATGTAAGTATACTACAATAGTAAATGACCAGTGTTTAAATTTTAAAAAGAAATTTTTAATTACAGGTGCTGCAAAAGAAAATTTTGATTGTACATGGCAGGTATATTGGGATGATGCCAATAATCCATCTAGAACATTAAATATAGACAATGTACCATATATAAAAGATTATGATAACCCAACAGGTATCCATCCATGTATAGTATATCCTGATGCACAACCTTTAAGATTAGATTGTGAAGAGATTAGACTAGCACCTTTAATGAGCACCCCTTGTGTTGAATTAAACAAAAGTAGAGATGGTGGTTTATTAGAAGATGGATCATATCAAGCTTACGTTGCATATGTACAAAATGAACAAAGAGTAAGTGATTACATTGGTATTTCTAATATACAAACTTTATGGAACCATAATGATAACTCATGTGGTTTAGATATAACTATATCTAATTTAGATAGAAGATTTGATACTTTTCAGTTAACACTATTGATAAGAAATCAAGGGCAGTTATTTAGAAAAATAATTGGACTGTATAGTACAGAAGTAACTGATATAAGTATTGACTTTATTGATCCATCATTAGTATCTGAAAGTGCAGAAAATTTATTTTTTATTTCTCCTTCTTATGAGAAGTCACAATCTATGTTTGTAGTAAATGATTGGTTAATAAGACAAGGACCATCTGAACAGTTTGATTTTAATTATCAACCTATTGCAAATAATATAATAACTAACTTTGTTATAAATAGAGTTCCTAGTAATTATTATAATAAAGCAGGAAATAAACTAGGATTTATGCGTGATGAACAATATGCATTTTTTATAAGATGGATATATAATACAGGGGAGAGATCATCATCATATCATATACCTGGTAGACCACCCAAAGATTACACATTACCAAATGGATTAGTTTTATCAGAAGATGAATTAATAACTTCTTCTAATTCTATAAACGTATTAGGAACAGAAGAATATTTATTTGCAATATATAATACAGGAGTAGTGACTCAATCAGTAAACATTCAACTTGATGATGAGTCAACTATAATTGCTAAAGGGGAGATGGGATACTGGCAATCAACAGAAAGATATCCTAACAATCCAGAAATATGGGGTAGCTTATGTGGAGAGTATATTAGACATCATAAAATGCCTTCTGAACAAAATGGAGGCAATCAGTTACATTTAACTGAAGATGCAGGAGATAGCATAAATATTTTAGGTGTTGAATTTAGTAATATAGGAAGACCTACATTTAATGATGGAACATATATACCTAATGTAGTTGGTTATGAAATATTAAGAGGTTCAAGACTTGGAGCTAAAAGTATATTAGCAAAAGGTATGTTTAAGAACATGCGTAAATATGATGTACCAGATAATGAAAATTTAATAGGTGGAAGTATACAAGGACTTTATGCTAATTATCCATACAATGATTTAAGAGATGATGTGTATTTTGCACAAGACAGAACAGAAGATTGTGATGATGGAATATCAGAATCAGTAAGTACATTTCCTGCATTAAGTGGGTATATGGAAGATGTATTTTCTTTTCATTCTCCAGACTTAATGTTTACTAGACCTTTTTTAAATGCTAATGAAACTAAAATTTATGGAGAAATAAATGGAGCATCATCAGGAGGTTTTATACCATCTGAAAATCACCCAGGTCAAAAGTTATTAAGAGGATTAGCTGCAATGCTTTCTGGATTTGTAGGTCTTGGTTATTCTATTAGACAACTACAAGGAACTCCTGACACAAGAGCAATGCCTGTACAAGCTATCAATAATGCTTTTCCAGAATGGAGGATAGAAGGTAAAAAACAAACAGGAGGTGGTGGTAACGTTACTGCTACCGTACCTCCTGCAGTAGCTACAGCAATTTTAAATCCTAGAAGTGGTGGGCAAATAGACGGTGATAATAACTATAATGGTTCTGATGCAGGAACTTTAGCTGGACAAAATATTGAAGATTATTATGACGATGCTACTGGTTCAGGTATTACAGGAAATATATGGCAACAAATAACTCAGTTTCTACAAAACACATGGGATAGTTTAACTGATTTTGCTACAGGAAAATCTACAACAGATGAAATAAATGAATTAGCATTAGAAAATATTAACCAAACTCAAGATTATGGACCAGGTTTTATGGGTGGTGGTGCACAACAAGGTATTGTTAGAGATTCATCAGATTCAAATTTACCAAAACCTGTAAGAATAGCTATAGGATTTTTATTAACTCAAAAGAATATTGCAATAGGTGGACAAGAAGTTATAGATTTAATATACAATCTAACTTCATTTCAGCAATATGCATTAAAATATAACTCACATGGTTTTTATAGTGGGTTTAATCCTTTGGGTTATGATAATAGATTTAGAAGTAATACTGAAGCATCTAATTATTTAGGCTCTTCTTTTCAGACGTTTGACAATAATAAATACAAAATAAACAATTTATATAGACCAGACTATGTTGCTGTATCTACAAGTGATCCGTTTGATTCTAATTACAGTGTAACAGACCAATCAAGATTTGTTGTAGGAGGATATATAAACGGATCAGGTACTGGTGTTAACTATAGTAATAACAATTTGTTAAATCCTGAAGGACCATTTAAAGAAAACATATCAGCATTGTATGGAGCTCTTAAGTTTAATATGGGTAATCAATATGGTCAATTAGATGGTATTAAACAAATACAAATGAGAGGATGTGTAGAAAAATTAGATCCAACACTTCCTGATACATTTATGTATACAACAGAACCAATTTTTAGTGGTGATGTATTTATAGGTAGGTATACTGAAAAATGTATTATGCCAATCTTTACTGATTTTATGATGGGTCAATATGATGGTTTTCCATATGATTATAGTTTAAGAGTAAATCTACCTTATCCAAGATTTTGGATGGATACAAGAAAATATGATATATCTGCATTAGCACAAGCTATTACTACTGCAGGATTATCAACAATACTTCCTGGATCATCTCCAGTATTACCTAAAGATTTATTCTATTTAGATAGAGGTGAAGGTACATGTGGTGCTCTTAATATTTTTCAAAACATATTTGCAGGTGATGATTTAAATCAAGCATTTAGTATGGTTCATGCTTATATGTATACTCATGTCAACGGTATAAATGATTTCTTTGTAGAAACAGAAATTAATATAGCATATAGAGATTATGAAGAACCAAAAGAAAAAAGATTTTATGATGTTTATAAATACAATGATTTAGTAGACTTGTTTCATGCAGAGATACAAAAGTTTGATAACTACTATAAGTATGATGAATCATTAACTCCTGCAAAATTCCAATCACAAATAACTACATTTGGTCAATTACAACCAAGAGATTATGATCCTTCTGTTGCTGAAACATGTTTTACTGTTTATCCAAAAAGATTAATATATTCATTACAGGCACAGAATGAACTTAAAAAAGATTTCTGGAGAGTATTTTTACCACTAAATTATAAAGACTTTAAAGGTGAAGTTAGTGTGATTAAACCATTTAGTAAAAGTGGGGCTGTAGTATTTTTTCCATTTTTATCTCCACAACTTTTCCAAGGTGTAGATCAGCTTAAAACAATGACTGATACTAAACTAACAATTGGTGATGGAGGATTGTTTAGTCAACCTTTTCAAAATATTGCTAATGCAGATGTATCTAATGAATATGGATCATGTGAAAGTTTAAGAAGTGTAATGAATACACCTGCTGGATTATTTTATATATCACAAGCACAAGGTAAAATATTTCAATATGCTCCTGGTAAAGGGCTTACACCTATATCTAATCAAGGTATGAAGTATTGGTTTAGTGAGTACTTACCATCATCATTAATTAAACAGTTTCCTGATTTAGAAGAATCCCCTTTAGCTGATAATCCAGTTGCAGGTATTGGATGTCAAACAGTATATGATGCTAATGATGACATAGTATACTTTATGAAAAGAGATTATAAAGTAAAAAAAGAACATATAGCTAAAGTTATATTTGATCCAGCTTTAGGATTTTTATTAGATGTAGGAGTAACTATAGCTGATGCCATTCCTATTACTCTTGGAGATCCAATATATTTTGATGATTGTTCATGGACTATAAGTTATGATCCAAAAACTAAAGCATGGATTTCATTCCATGACTGGCATCCTGAATTATCTTTACCAAGTATAAATCATTTCTTTACTACTAAAACAACAACTACAACTATTCCACAATGTCCTCCAGGTTATAATTTTAATCCTACAACAGGATTGTGTGAACAAGGATCTAACTTTAATGCACCTTCTAATGTTGATGTAACTGAATTAGCTGCAACAATAACAGGAGGTACTACAGATTGTTTATTGGATCTAGTGGTATCTATGGATGTTTCAGGTAGTACGACAGCTAGTGTTATAAGTAATCTTAATTGGTATCCAGATGAGTGTAGAGGTATTGAAGGATTTCCTAGTAGCCCACCTCCTCCTCCACCTGGTGGTCCAGCTAATAGAGGTAATGCACAATTACAATGGTTATATGCATTTTTAACTGATCCAATAATTACAGGACCTTTAGCTGCAGAAAAAATGCAACTAGGTTTTACTGCATGGAGTACAGGTACATTTAAAATGTTACAAGATGGTATTTATACTATGAAACATGATTGTAATATATGTAAAATAATGAGATTTTATTATGATAACTGGCAAAACGGTTCTACACGTTTAGCAACTGGAACAGGTGTTGGTCCAGTAGGTTTTGGAGGAAGTCCTGATTTTAATGATCCTTTAGTACTGCCTGAGAATCAATTTAATTCTTCAAGTGGTTTGGGTGTACTAAATAAAAAAAATCAAAGTCAATTATCTGCAGATTATCCGGCAAGAAGTAATAGTCAATTTTTTAAACAAATAATGATTGTAGTTACTGATGGAGTTTTTGTTGAAAAAGATTATGGTGGTGATTTGTCAATGATTGCAAAACTTCAAAATCCAGATTTTATTCAAACTTCTGCGGGACAGTCTTCTGCAACAACAGATGGATTTTTTCAAAATCAAGGTAATAGTCAATATTATTATATACCACCAGGAGATATACCACCTAATACTGGAGATTGGAATAATACATTTTTAGGAGATCCACGTAAACAAGAAATATATTCTATTTTTTGTGGCTCTACAGGTAATGTTCCAACTTATCCAATTGTTATGAATGCTGCTACTAATACAACTTATAACATAGCTACTAGCACACCAAGTGCTGCACAAGTTGTAATGGCTGCAAATGATCCTAATAGTTTATCTTTTGCTGCATTAACTATAGCAGGTAATGTATGTTCAGTACCATTTGTTTGTACATGTCCAGCTGGGTATACAAAAGTATTTTTAGATCCTAATACAGGTTTCTATAATTCACTGACTTCTGCCACAGATGATTGTGATGCAGCTAACCAAGCAGGTACACCACCTATTTGTAGAAAAGTAGAATGCAGTTGTGATACTAATGGAACTCTAATACCTCCTCCATCAGGAGGCACATGTCCTGATACCCCACCAGAAATATACTCTATAGGGGATCCAGCATGGGTAGATCCGGATCCAGCTTTATGTAATTACAATACTTTAGTACAGACTCCTCCAAACTATAATGTAAGTTCTTTTTGGAGACACAACGTTAGATGTGATTTGTTTAGTAATTTTTATGGAACTGATTATCCATGGGAGATAGACCTTATTAGTAATACAGGACAAGCAGTAAATACAATAAGAAGTATAGAATACCAACTAGAAACTTATGTATATAAAGGTACTATGGATAACGCATGTGGTGGTGATGCATATGAAGATCTTAACTTTAATTTTGATCAAGCTACAATATATAATAATGAACAAGTCTCAGGGTTATTATTATTAAATATGTCACCTTATAATGACCCATGGAATGAATTAACTTATCCAATTATAGGTTCACAAGATATAAGTGTATTAGCAGACAAAGTAGAACATAAATTTAGATTAAACCAATTCTGGGATATAACAAATGATAGAGGTGAATTTACAAATGCAGAACAACCTGTATGGGGAACTTCATGCAATGGTTATGTAAGAACACTTAATAGTATTAACTTAAATTACAACAAGCCTGAAACACAACGTAAAAAGTTCAGACATTATTCTAATCACGTATTGCTAAGAAGAATGCAATCTAATAATAGAAAGATGTTATTAAGATTAAACAATACTAAATTAAACCTGTCTCAAAGATAATTAAATATGGCAAATAAAAAAAGCATAGGATTACCAGGAGGACCAAATGAGTATATCACTGATATATCAGAATACTTATCTGTAGAGGGGTATAAGTTTAATAGTCCTGATGTAGATAATCCTTTTAACATTATTGAGTCAGGAAGTATTACTATGGAAGATGTAGAGTTTCCTGTACTGGGTACAGATAATTTAGGTAACACACAAATGATGCAGCCAGGTATGACTTATGAGTTTCCAGGAAATATGGTATTTGAAACACCTATGGCAAAATCAGGTGGTTCAGTAAGTTGGAAGTGGAAAGGTAAATCATATTCAGGTAAACTTATTCCTAGTATGGAAACAAGCAAAGCAAGATATGCTAGAACTAAGAACGGTAAGATTAAAACATTACCTAAAGCACAATTTGGTCTTTTAGATAAAATGGGTGCTTTTAATAAGATTAAAAAAAATTTAGCAGATGGGTTTAATGCTAATGAAGGATATACTGGAACTGCTAGAGGAAAAACAATTAACGGGGTAGATTATGATGATTCAAAATTGGGTATCCTAAGAAGGTTATATAATGTTGGTGTTAAAGGAGAATTTGAAAAAGACGTAAGTAAAGAAATAGACTGGGATAGTAAAGAAGGCAATAGTGATGATACATATATAAATGATAAGTTGGCTGAAGCTAGTAAGAATTTAGAACAAAATTTATTTAGACTATACCTAGATCAAGATCAAGTAGGTAAATATCAATTGAGTGAAAGCCAATATAGACCATCAAAAGGAGATAATAAAGTAGATAAATATCTTTCTATTCCAAAAGAGTATCAAGATAATGTATATGGACTAAATGAATTTCCTAAAATAATAGATATACAAAAATATGTTGGTTATGATTCAGAAGGTTTACCTAATAAAGATATAGTTGATGCTTTGTCTTCCAAATATAATAAAGTTATAGATAGAGACATGGTAGTTGGTGATTACACAAGAGGTATAGGTTTAAATGAAGATGATAATATATATTTATCTGCATATGATAAGTTTGATTTAAATCCTTTTCCTTCTCAAGTTGGTGATATGTCAATGGGCATTGGTAAACCACAAGATATATATGATAGATTTAATTATGTACGTGTAAATGCTGATAAATATCCTGAGTTTACATTTCTTAAGGATCCTGGTGGTTCAAGTTCATATAGTGATGCACTTGTAAGAGAAGATAATCTAGAAGATTATTTAGAGCGTCAAAGGGGAGCACAAAAAAGATATGAAAAATTTTTAGAGGAGGAGTCTGCACCGGGAGACTTCTTTAGACAAAAAGGTGGACAACTACCTGAAGCACAGTTTGGTTTATTAAAAAATGCCTTAAAGCCAACAGTTAAGTTTCTAAAAAAATATTTAACAAAAGCAGATGATGTAGTTCCTGGAAAAACTTCAGAAGTTAATTTTATTGATAATATTTATAAGCAGCAGTTAAAAGATGCACCTAGAATACCTAATCAAGAAATGTATAATGCTAAAAATCCACCTAGACTTAAAGATTTAGTAAGTCATTATAATAAACAGAGTGATGATTTTACTAGTGTATATAGATATGGTTTTGATGGAGATTTTACAGGTTATGGTGCTCCTTGGTATTCTACTGATTTAGGAGATCCATTAAGATATGCGAAATATAAAAGAGGTGATGGAGTTTATAAAGCAGATGTACCCAATGATATTTTAAGAGAAGCTTATAGAGGTAAAGTAAATAATTTAGATGCACAGGCAGGTAAGATAGGAGGTCTTGATCCAAAAGATTTTGTACCATCTGAAACAAACTTTAAAGAATTTAGGTTATCTGAAGGATTAGCTACAGTCTTTCAAGATCAAAAGTTTGGGAAAAAGACTATTGAACAATATATGGATTATCTAAGATCACTAAAACAAACAGGTGGAACTATTAGAGAGTATGACGCACCAGGATTTTTTGAAAATATTGGTGATATATTTGCTAACCCTGTAACAGCATTTGGTTATACTGCACGTGGTGAAGATATTCCAGATAGACTAAATGTTAATAATCCTAATAGAAATAACTTTGACATGCTTGCTGATATTTTTAATCCATTTGCATGGTATCAGTATGGAGAAAATGCTTATAATGATTTTTCAAAAGGAGAGTATTTAGACGGAACTCTTAATTCATTGGGTGCTTTACCTGTAGTACCAGCAACAATAGTAGCTACTAAAAATCTTAAGACACCTTTACAAAAGATTGCAGGAAATACAAATAGATTATTAAGTAATGCTAATACAAATATTAAGAGTGGAGTTTCAGGAGTAAGACCTCCTACTTCTAACAGACCTTTTACACAATATTGGGATGGGAAGAATTGGGTATCATCTAGCAAAGAGCAAGCAATTAATAATTTAGAAAACTTACAAAATCAATATAAGACTTTAAAAGATCAGGCATACAATAAAGTAAAGGGAGCTCAATCTGAACTAAAAAGAGTAGAGGGTAAAATGCAAGGCTTACTTGATGATTTTGAAAGACAAGGTTTTGATACTAAAGAACTTAAAGATGATGCTTTCATGAATATGTTCAAAGAATATAATCTATTTAAAAGAGGGGCAAAAGATCAGAAAAGAATTATTTCTGATATGACTGATGAGTTTTATGAAATGAGAGATTTTTATAAAGGTGAGTCAGGAGGCTATGATGATCTTTTAGAACAAATAACAAAAGGAGAAAAACTAGATGCAGATCTAATAAAAAAACATTTAGATAAAAGTCTTTGGGAAAGAATTAAAAACTTAGGAGAAACATTACCTGGAGGGCCAGGTGATGGACCAGGTTTAAGATTACAACAAGGTGGCTCTATGCCTTCCAGATCTCAAATTATTGATGAGCAAAATAAAAAAGATAATCAAGTATTGGGTCTTACTAATATTATAGATTATATGGTTGAGAGTAGAGGTGGTAATGAGAAAACATGGACAGACTTAGCTGACAACATAGCTTTTCATGAGTCTGGTCCTCAGCAAAGAATGGACCCTCAAGCTAGACAGATTACTAAAGATGGAAAAAAAGATGGTTTAGGAAGAGGAATGTTTCAGTTTGAACCAGAATCTTTTGAGACTGCAAAAATAAGATATAAAAATGTTGCTGATGCAGTTGGTTATAAACTAGATGAAAATATACTTAATGCAGAAAGCGCATTAGACCTAAGTGCAAAAGATCAGTATACATTGTTTTTTGCTAATTTAATTGAATCTCCAGCTGTATTAAAAGACTATGCAGATGGCAAATCATCAATGGTAGATGTGTGGTTAAAAGGGCACAAAAATGTTTCTAAAGAAGGCAATAGAAAAAGTTTTGCAAATAGCATGGAAGCAGCAAAAAAAGAATTAGGTAAAAAAGGCTTTATACAATTTAGTTTAGAAGATTTACTACCATATAAAAAAGGTGGTGAGTCAGATATGTTAGATACTTATAAGAACTATATTAACGGTAAAGTCAGAAGTCAGGAAGCAGTTAATGTATATGATAAACTAAATAGAATACATTTAAATGATGCAAGGAGAAGAGGTATGTCTGTACCAAACTATATAATGACACATCTTTAAGATGATTGTTAAACCTTAAATATTAGTGAATCTCCTTAATTATTTGTATATTAATAATATAATATGAGCAAAGTGAAATTAAACAAAATAAGTGTAAAACAACAAGGGGGTCAGATGATTCCTAATCAACCAGCTATGAGTAATCAGCAGCCTGTAGTTGATCCAATGGTTCAACAAATTACAGAAATGATATCTACATCAGTTAACCAAGGTCAAGATATAGTTGATGTTGTGTTAGATCTTTCACAACAACAAGTTGATCAACAAGTTATTGCACAAGCACTTATGATGGGCGGCATGCAACAAGAAGACATAATGACTTTGTTTCAACAAGTAAGTATAAAAGCACAACCTCCTGGACCATCTAGTCCAGAAGAAGTTAATTCTAGCCCACAACTTTTAGCTAGAAATGAGGCATTAGAAAAGAATGCAGATAAACAAGATACTATGCCTGGTTTTGCTAAATCAGGAATAGAAATTAAACCAGAGAATAAAGGTAAGTTTACAGCATGGGCTAAAAAACGTGGTATGAGTGTTAAGGAAGCATATAACAAGGTTATGTCTAATACTAAGGCTTACCCTCCATCTGTAGTTAAGATGGCTAATTTTGCAAAGAATGCTGCTGGTTGGAAAAAACAAGATGGTGGTGAAGCTGACTTTAAACCACACATGATGTATAAAGGAGATGATGGTGTAATGGCTAGAACATATGACCAACATATTGAATTAGGTGAAAAGGGTTATATACATCTTGCACAAAATGGAGGTGGTATGAACTACACAGAAGGTATGAGACAAAGAGAGGGTTCTTATAATCCTCCTAATAGAAAATATACTTTAGACCCAAGATTTAGAGATTATGGTGGTGAGCCTAGAAGTTTTATGGAGTGGTATGGTAGTAAACAAGAAGGGGATGAGATTGGTAAGTTTATAGATAACCCTACACAGTTTTATAAACCTACAACTGATAATAGTTATAACATGGCTGATTTTTTACAGAACATAAATCCAGATGGTAATATATTATTAGAAGGATTAAATTTAGCTAGCAATATAAACCAAGAACTTTTTAGTAAAGAGAAAGGACAAAATAATTTAACTAAAGGTGCATTAACTGGATTTAAAGATAAGAGAGCTTATGCTAAAGCTGCTAGTCCTTTATACTATGATACTAAAACTACATATGATTTATCTGAGGAAAATCTTAAGAATATAGAAGACTATAAAGCTTTAGTTTTGTTAGAAGAAGAACAAAAACAAAAACAACTAAAAGCAGACTATGATAAAAATGTTGGTGAGTCAATGGGTGTAGTACCAGAATTGATGAGTCAAGAATCATATTTTAAATCTATTGGTGTTGATCCAAATAACAAAATGATGGGAAGTGATTTTAATCAAAGACTATATGATCAATATTTAGATTCTTATAATAAGACATATCCTAATAAAAAACAAGAAGGAGGTGAAGGTTCTCTTACAGAAGAACAAGCTGAAGTATTAAGAGTACTTAGCGAGAATCCTTTTGATACGTCTAACTATACTATTTCTGATGTAGATGGATTACAACAATTAGACCCAGTAATTTTATCTAGTTCAGCTAATACAGAAGAAACACAAGAACCATTTACAGCAGCTGACATATATAGTCAAATAAATATGCCTGAGACAGAGCGTGTAAATAGTTTAACTGGTATGTTAACTGAGTTAGGTGATAATCCATTTTTTAGAGCAGGAACAAGTTTATCAAAAGCAGCTGTAGATACTGCTAGTTTTTTAAATGATAATATTTTTAATAGAGTAAATCAAGAAAAAGCTAAGGAAGATAGACAAGATTTGCTTATGGCAGATAATTGGGCTAGTGTTATAACTGATGCTCCTGGCTCAAAAGGTAACTATAAAACAAACACAGGTATGTTAAGAAGTACAAAGGATAGAGTAGTAGGTTTAGATGAAGCTACATTTAATCCTTTTTTAACAACTCAGTTTAGTGAAAAAGGTGGATCAACAGGAACAAATAATGAAGGATTTAAAAAGCTACCTGAGTTTGTACAGAATCAAATACTTGCTGGTATGAGAACAGGAGGTGAAGAAAGTTACTTGGCTAATAGAGATAGAGTAATCAAAGCAGCAATAGCTGAACAAGAGAAAGCAAAAGAAGGAGGTGAACCTAATAATGAAGGCTTCCGTGCATTACCAGATTTTGTAAAAGATAAAATAATGAAAAGGCAACAAGGAGGAGAAACAGTAAATTTATCACAAGATATGATTGCAGAATTAATTGCAGCAGGAGCTGACATAGAAATATTATAATTATGGCAAAAGTAAAAATAAATAAATTACCTGATGGTTTTGAATTAGTTGATGGAAAAGTTAAAAAAGTCCAAGTCAAAAAATCAGGAGGGTATGTAACAGGTGATCAAGCTGATTATGGATTAGTTACTACTCCACAAGAGTATTATGGTTCTACTAATTTTAACAATAGTTTAGATAGTGACGTAAGATATAGTTTAACATCAGTACCTAGAGAGGATGCTAATGTTGAGGCAGAAGGTGGAGAAACAGTATTAACTGATTTAAATAGTGATGGTCAGTTTGGTTTATATGACATTAATGGACCAAGACATACAGGTGGAGGCGTACCTATGTTTTTACCAGAACAATCATTTATTTATTCAGATACAAACAAAATGAAGTTTAATAAAGATGAGATGGCTGAGTTTGGTATAGAGACAGGAAAAAGAAAAACACCAGCTAAGATATCTAAAAGGTATCAGCTCAATCCATATTTAGCAGCTATTAATGATCAGTATGCAGATGATATATCTACTACAAGTGCTGAGCTTATGCTTAAAAAGAATATGGGTAACTTGTCTAAATTAGCATTTGGTCAAGAACTTAAAAAGAATTTTGAAGAAGGTGTGCCTTTGGCTGCATATCCTTATTTAACTGAAAAGGGTATAGACCCTATTAAATTTACTGCTCAAGTAGAAGAGATTAGTAAAAAACAAGCAGAGCTTAATGCAATAGCTAGTTTACCACCAGAACAACAAGCACAAGTAATTATGCTTCAAGAGATGATGGCACAGATGGAAGCTCAAGAACAACCACAAGAAGGTAATCCACAAGGTAATGCAGGGCCCGTAGAACAAATGGCAATGTATGGTACTGAGTTAAATAAAGCTCAAGAAGGTAATGCTGAGGAAACTACTTATAATATTAATGGACAAAAAGTAAGTAGAGAACAATATATAGAAGATACAATTAGAAACGGTTTACATATAAACATGCAAGGTAAAGTAGATCAAAAATTTGTTGATATCTTAACTGATGAAGAAAAACTTTTATATGGTAAAGCTTTGGTAGATATAGAAGATTATGATGCATTAGATTTTCAAACTAATAAAGAAAGGTTTCAAGGAGATTTATCTATAAGAGAAAGTGTAGATGAAGAGGTTACTGAGAATGGTAATAATGTAGTTGTTAATGATATAGAAGATGTTAAAGTATATAGTAAGGATGATAACCCTTTTCCAGAAGGACACGCTAATTATCAACAGTTTGCAGATGCTATAGAAAGAGGCAATGTTATAAGTATAAATAAATATTATGATCCTATTAAAAAAAGAACAGAGTATACGTTAGTTGAAAAGGCACCAAACCCATTAGATGATTTTAGAGAATCAGAACAAGTAATTGTAACTACTTCTGGAACAGGAGAAACTCCTATATATACACAAAATGATAATGAAGTTATAGCTGCATTAGAAGGTTATCCACAAGTTAAAGTAAGAAAAGGTATAGCTTCTGGAGGTAATAGACCAGAGCAACAAACTTCTGCAGGACAAATGAGTGCAGGTGCAGATTTATCTGATCCAAAGTTTAAAGAAGACTTTGAATTAAGATGGGGAGATGCTATAGTTGGTGTAGAAGGATTTGATTATAACACACCTTTATATTTAAATGAAGCAGACAGAAAAGCAGGTAGAAAGAATCCAGCATATACAAAACAATGGACAGCCGTTCAAGAAAATATGCAAAGATTAGATAATGAGTTTTCTGAAAAGAATGGTCTTAAACCAAGAAACTTATTTCCTGGTGATAGAGGAGGAACTAATATAGACGGTGTATTAGGCTTACATACATTTAATGTAGATAGAAGATACCTTGCTAATCCACAACCTAATAGTATAACCGGATCTATAGATGATCCTGCTAAAGTTCCAGATCCAGGTAAAATGGAGGAGTTTGTTCCTGAAAGACCTATGCCATGGATGCAAGATGTTAATAATATTGCAGCACAAAACAGATTAAAGAACCCTTTAATATTACCAGTATTAGGACAAGCTCCACCAGTACAATTAGATATAGCTTTAGATGATTGGACAGGTAAAGTAAATAATATTAATGCTGCTTTAAATGCTAAGCTAGATGCTGTGAAGGCTTTTGGTAAAGGTGCAGTAGCTGGATCAGATTTTGGTAAAGCTGTAGCCTTAAGTGAGGATGCTATTAATAAGACTAATACAAACAATATTAATATTATTAATCAAGCTGCAAGAGTAAACGCTGATTTAAATATGAGAAATAATCAGTTTAATATGAAACAAAGAGAGTTGCAAGATGAAGGTACTAATTTAGCATTACAAAGGTTTACTGACTTTAATAATTGGGATACTATTAAAAGTAATGAGTTATGGAATACTATGCAAACTAATATGGCTAATACTTCTAATCTCAATAAAACTAAATCTCCTGAGTTTCAAGTAAGGCCCGAACTATATGGTTTAAATACATTTACTGAGTCTACTAATAATCCTAATGTGAAAACAGATCAAAGAACGGATAATGAGAAAAGAGAAGAAGAAATACTTAGATTATGGAACAAAGCAGATGAACAAGGGGTAAAAGATGAAAAGAATAAACTAGATTATATAAAGCTTATTATAGGAGAGAATAACAAAAAGAACTCAAGTAAAGATGATGATAACCCTTTTGAGCAATATCCACCTAGTGTTATTAACCCAACAGCAAATAGTGCAAAAGGTAAAGAAATGAAAAAAGTTAAACGTACAGCATATCCATACTGGATGACAGTAGGAAAGATGGGACGCTAAACAATAAAGGTTTATTATTTAATATTAATAAACTTAATAAATTATATTAATTTTGAATTATGGCAACATACATTAAAGGAGAAAAGAATTTTTATCCAGACATAAAACCATTTACACCAGACTATAAATTTTTGTCTGCTACATTAGATGCACGTCAGGCTAAATATAATGCAGGGTGGAAAGCACAAAATGATTTATATAATAAAGTTGTGTATTCACCACTTACTAACCCGAACAGCTTAGAGTATCAAAGACAATATGCTGAAAAATTAGGACCATCACTAGAAAAAATATCTGGTATGGATCTTTCTTTAGAACAAAATGTACAAACTGCTAAGTCAGCGTTTGCACCATTTTTTGAGGATGATGAAGTAGTATATGATATGGTATGGACAGGAGCATACAATGATGCTATAAAAAAATATCAAGAGCTAGCTTCAAGTAATAATCAAGAAACAAGAGAGTTAGCAAATAGTGAAGTAAGTTTACGTAAACTTGAAATAGATAGAAGAAAGTTTATGGAAGCTGGAAGAGGTGAATTACAAAGTCAACCGCTTCCTGAATTAATTTTAGATGCTGATTTAGTGCAAAACGCACAAAAATATTTATCAGCATTAGATCCTGGATTAACTATATCTATGCCTATACCAAATATGAAAGATACAGGTAAAGTAGATGCACAAGGAGTTCCTATTTTGATGGAAGATAAGAATTTTATAATAACACAAAAGAACGGAAGCTTAGTAGAAGGACCTGCTTATGAACAGATTATGTCTGCTTTAATAGATGATCCAAGAGTACAAAAGTTTTATAATGCTAAGTCTTATGTACAAGCTTATGATTTTGCTGAAACTATGGTGAATAAAGGTGTGTTTGCAACAGAACAAGAAGGATTAAATGCTTGGGCTGTTGAACAAATTTCTAGAATAGAAAATAAAAATCTTGAATACCAAACAAAAAAAGAATATGAATTAAGAAAGCAAAATGAAGTAAATGTAAATTGGGATAATTATGCATCTAATCATGGTGTAGTTTCTGGTAGTTATGATGAGAAGATTATGAATCAAAACATAAGTGACGCAGAAAGAATGAAAATTGATTTAGATAGATTATTTAAAATCAATCAGTTTGCTGCTTCATCTGATCCAGATGATGAAGCATTGTTTAGCAAAGCAATGGCACTTCTATCTAATTACAATATTGATACAGATGTACGTAGAGCTGCTAGACAGTTTAGTATGAGAGAGATGGAAGTAACTCAAGAACAAAACAACTTTGAATTAGAAAACCTTAAGTATAAACATGACTGGAATTTACAAATAAAAAAGTTTCAATTACAAGAAGAAGCAGACTTTAAAAAGTTTGAAAGAGACAAAATTTTAAAACAAATAGAGGGAGGAGGACTTGATTATGCACAAATGATGAAAAACTCTGTAAGTCCTGTAACTGGTCTTGGTGCAAATTTTGCTGTAGATAAAAACAATAATCTTGTTGGTGTAGATAATCCACTTCAAATGGATATAATAGCAATGCAAGAACGTGGTAATGAACTTATAACTGACCGTTTGGGTATGTTTCCTGAGATGATAGCAAATTCTGGTTTATATGATGTTGAGGGTCAACCTGGTATTTATAAGATTCCTTTAGTTGAAAACCCTGACCCAGATGAACCAAAAGATTATTTCCAAGGTAATTTACAAGATGTTGTTAAAAAGATAAGTAATAGAGAGTTAGATGATGATCAATTGGAAACAGATAACTATCAGTATGCAGGTGGTATAGAAAGTTTATTTGCTAACTTACAACAATACTATGCAAACGCATCAGAAGCACATCAACTAGGTATTGATACATCTCCTAATAGTCCATTTATGTCTATAAGTAATAAACTATTTAATAGTGGAACAAGTATAACAACCCCTGGTTTAGCAACACAGATTGAACTTTATAATACTGCTGTAGATCTAGCTATGAAAGATCAATATGATAAAGCAAAATTAATTGAAACTTCTTTATCAAATACTAATAAGAAAAATCTTAGTCAGGCTGAAAAAAATATTCATTTATTATTAGAGAATGGATATGTCTTTCCAATAGACAATGAGTCTAAAAGCATTATGACTGAGGAGGAGTTTTATAAGGCTAACATGGAACGTATTAATTCAGGTGATATAGACAGGAAGAAAACAATTGCATTTTTTGGTATAGGTAATGATGCTGATTTAGAAACATTTGAAATTAAAACTGTTGGTCTTGGTGGATTAGGTACAGCGTTTTTACCTTCATGGGGTAATTTTGATGATGATCAATATAAAAAGAATTTAGGTAGAATATATAATAGGTTTAAAACTGACATAAACAAATTAATGTCAACTACTCCTTCTAGAACATTTGTAAACAACAGTGCTGGACTTGGTGCTGTACCAGCAAGTAATATAAGATTTAATGTAGCAAACTCAACACAGTTATCATTAGCACCAAAACCTGGAACAGCACAAAATAAATTTCTGGGTGATTTCTATGGACAAATTAATGCTAATAAAGCAAAAGGAATTGGTAATTATGGTTTTATAGGTACAACAATTAAATCACAAGATAATGATGATTTTGTAGATATTTTATCAGCAGATGCTATTGATGTATCAAGCACTAAAAATAAGGCTGCCCAATATATTTATGATAGGATATCAAATGAACAAACTTTAAATGCAGATGACTTATCACTGAACTTAACTTTTTATGATAGTTATGGTCCAGAGATAAGAGACATAGAAACTGGTGAACTTACAAATGAACCTTATGCTGCATATGAATTAAATAATTTTTCTGATCCTTTAGTAAAAACATTAACAGATGCAGAAAATTCCCTTTATCCTGATGGTGTAGATGCAAGTGATGTAAGGGAGGTTTTAAGATCAGGGTTTACATATATATTTCCTAGAAGTTCTACTATAGCAGCAAATCCACTAGGTTATGCAGTTACACAAAGTAATACTACATTAGAGAAAAGAATTGCTAGCACAAACAATAATATACTTACAATTGACCCAACTGCTTATGCTGCACCATATTTTGCAGGTAATGCTGGACATGGTTCTTTTAGTTTCCAAAAAGTTGGTAATAGAATAAATGTAAATGGTTATTTAAATCATTATGAGTCTGATGCTAGTAAATATCCTAATGGTTATAGACAAGAACCAGTTTCAACAATATTAGGTGGTGAACAAGAAAATAAAATAGGTTATGATGAATATTATGATTTTATATTAGGTGTATTGTCTCAGCAAAAAATAAAGAATGATGCTCTTTATGACGCAGCAAGCAAAGAATCAAAAAATAATTAATAGGTAAGTATGGAAAACCAAGATCCACAAGCCCTTCAGGAGAACCTTACAGGCAACAATCCTAAGGTTGATTTAGTAAATGATGCTAAGCCATATAAGACAGTTCAGTCTTTAATGGATACAACACAGTATGGTCCAGACTTTTTAAATATGGCTGACCCAGCTGCTTTATTAAATGTAGATAGGTATCAACGTGATATGTTTAAGTATGGTCCTGAAGTAATTGGTAATGTTTCTAGTAACGATCCTGGTTTATTAGATATAGGATATAATCCATCTAAGACTCAAATGTCAAATCTTAGTTTAGGTGAGCAAGTAAAAGCACTAGCAAACGCACCATCACAAAATAATTTAGTAGCTACTACGCCAGATTATGGTAATATTAAGAATAGTAATTTTGATAGATTTTATGCTAGTCCTAATTATAGTGAGTTAGGCTTTAATCCTTATTCAAACAATGAATCTTTTTATAATGCTAATAGTAGCAAGTATGATGATTTTTCTAGAGCTTGGGATCAATTAGGCAGTCAGTTTTCTATAGGTCTTGGTTCTTCTTATAGATCTATAGCAGATGCATTTGATGGAGATGGGTATTGGTCAGCTCCAGACTTGGTTGCAGCAAACACTATGGAAGATGCCATGAGAATAGGCTCAACAAGTAAAGGAGGAGCTTTTGGTTTATTGACTAATACTGGTTTAAGTTTTGGTTATACTGCAGGTATTATTGCATCTATAGCAGTAGAAGAGTTAGTGTTAGCAATGGGATCAGCTGCATTAGCATCAACAGGTGCAGGAGCACCAGCAGGTTTTGCTGCTTTTGTAGCAGGTACTGGTAGAAACTTATATAGAGCAGGACGAGCTGTTGGTAATTTATTTGATGTAAAAAGATATGCAAGTTCTGGTGAGGCATTGGTTAGAACACTTAATAATGCTGATAATGCTAGACAACTATATACAGGTGGTGCAGAAGCTCTTGGGAGATTTATTGCACCAGAACTAACTTATGCTATAAAGAATTGGCAAACAACAGGTAATGCTGCACAAAATTTATTTAATATTACTAAAAGTGGTAATGCTTTTGGTGCAGTATATAGAGATTTAAGACAATTTAACATTGCTTTATCTGAAGCTAAACTAGAGGCTGGTATGGTTAGCAATAGAGTAGAACAAAATCATTTAAAATATTTAGCACAACAAAATCCTGGTAAGGACCTTACAGCAGAACAACTATCTGCAACAAAAGTAAAAGCTGCTCAGGCTGCATTTAGAACACAAATGCAAAACTTTGGTATAATATACTTATCAAATAAGTTTGTCCTAAGAGGTGCGTTTGGAAGTTGGAGAAGAGGATATAAGAATCTAGCAGAAAAAGTATTTAGAACTAACCCACTAGTAGATGCTGTTACAGGAAAAGCTTTGAAAGGAACTTATCAAAAGGGTGCAACCTTTTTAGGTGTGCCTACTCCTGGAAATATTTATAGACAATTTAAAGCTGGTGGATTAAAAAATGCTCCAAGAGTTTTTGGAGGTATGATGTTAAGATATGGAGCAGCAGGAATAGCAGAGGGACTACAAGAAGTTTCACAAGAAGCTATTGCTGCAACTAATGAAGGTTACTATGGTGCCTTGCTTAGAGAGCCTGGTGCAGGTACAAAGAATTTATATGGTTCATTTGCAATGGATGGTATAGAGGATCAGTTTACAGCACAAGGATTAAATACATTTTTATCAGGGTTTTTGATGGGTGGTTTAGCTGGACCTTATCAAAACGTTTTATTTCAACAAGTTCCTAAACTGTTTGCCATGAGAAGCAAAGCTTCTAGAGCTGATTATGCAAAGGCAAAAATAGCAGAGGAAGAAGTGATAGCAGATATTATACGTCAAGCAGAAGATGCATCAGAAAAAGGTGTAGATGGTTTGGATGCTATATTAAATAAAGATCAGCTAATGATGTCAAGCATGAAACAAACATCCAATGCTATGGATGATGCTATTTCAAGAAATGATAAGTATGACTACTTTAATAATAGAAATTTCTTAGAGTTTAAGAATTTATATGATAAATTTAAAAATGGATCAATAGGATTTTATCAACAAGAGATGATAGACTTTAGTCAGCTTGATGATGCAGCATTAGGTGAGGCATTTCCTAAAAAGGATTATGGTAATATACAACAAGTAAGATCAAAGATACAGAAACAATTAGATCTTATTACTGAGTATGGTGATATGTTTAATAATAAGAAAAACATATTTAAACCTAGATACAAGCCAGAAATGTTTACACCTGGTACAAGAAAATATAGAGATGAACAGAGATTAAAAAAAGCATATGAACATCAAGAAATGTTTTATATGTTTACTCAGAATGCATTTAAAGATGCACTAAATAGAAAAGTAAAAATTGCTCAGTCATTAGAGTCTACTCCATTGTTTGGTAATATGGCTGCTAATGACGTTACACCTTTATTAGATAAAGAATCTTTAGAAGTAGAATTAGATAGATTACAACAAGAGATATCAATACTAGAACAAAATGCTAATAATAAATCTGGATTAGATGAGATTGCAATTAAGAGAAATAAAAAATCTCTTAAGGAAAAGAAAAGAAAGAAAAAGAATCTAGATAGAATTAATAAAGTATATAATGATAATCTAACAGCAAAAGGATTTTTTGATCAGCGTAAAAAGAATAAGTTAAAGGGACCAATAGAAAACTATTTGAATTCATTAGCTGCTTCTAAAGGAACATTTGTTGATGCTGATGCAGTAGATAATGCACTTAATGAAATAGTAGACTATGCAGCTTTATCTCAAGATGCATTCTTGTTTAACAATACTATAGATTATTTATTAGATCCTAATAAAATGGAAGACTTAATAAATAGATCTGCAGAATATTTTAAAGTATTAGAGGCTAATCAAAAACAAATAATAACAGAACAAATTAAAGCTCAGTTAGTATTAAGTAAACAAAACTATATGCTAAATGCTTTAGCTGAAGAGGATGTTTATTTAACACCGGAAGCTGCTCAAGCTTTTTTACAAACAGGTGAAACATCTTCAATAGACCAGTCAAATTCATATTTATTTGCAGGAAGGTTATTAGATCCATCTATAATGGAAGATGCTATGATTATTGCTGCTAAAATTAATCCAATAATAGAAAATTATAATTTACAAACAGAAGAAACTACAAAAGCAAACAGGTCACAAGAAGAAGTTGCTGAAGAAAGTGCCAATGATGTAAATCAAATTTTAGATGATGCTGGTGTAGAAAATGTAGAAGTAGTACCAACTATTAATTCTGTTATATTAAACAGAACATTAGAAGATCAGTTTAGACAATATCAAGCTATACCTAATAGAGATTCATTAAGTATAGAAGAATGGAAAGAAAGTGCTGCTGGAATGAATATACAAACAGCATATGATGCCATTAAGAAAATATGGTCAAAAGGATATCCAGTATTAGTTAATGGTGAGGTTGCACAATTAGTTCCAACAGAAAGTGATATAAAAAATGAAACAGGCTTTCAAGATTTTATAAACGGACCTGCAGCAGAGAATGCAGATATATTAAATATACTAGATAAATTAAATTTAAATTTATCTATTTTTCAAACAGTAAGACAAAAGCCTTCAAATATTATTTTTGAAGGAGCAATAGTTGATGTAGAAGAAAAGGTTATAAATAAAAAAGATAAAGCAAATACATCTATTTATACAATACTAGATAAGAAAGGTAACAAGATATCTCAAGAGCTTAGACAAATCATTGGTGCTAATAGTTTAGGTGTATATAGTATAAAAGCTGATGCAATTCAAGCTGCTGAAAAATTAGAAAAAGAGGTTGACACAGGAGGAGTATATAGATTTGGTGGAATAAACGGCCTATCTATAAGTAAGAATGAAAGAATAATCAATAAGCAAGGAGAAGTATTTGTAGTTAATACAGGTAAAACAGCATTTGATAAAGGTTCTCAACAAAGTATATTTATTATTCCTTTTAATAAGTTTAGTAATGACTATTATACTAACATAGAGAACTCAATATCTATTTCAGAACAAGACTTTATAAATAATTTTGTTTTAGCAGCACCAATTAATTTTGATAGTTTAGGTAAAACCTATTCTAAAATACGTCCTAATGAAATGATAGAGGCGTGGTCACATAGAAATAATTTTTCTGAAACTAAACAAAGTGCTAATGAAAGAACAGACTTAATTATTAGTAATTTAACTACAGAAGAAATAAACGGATTAAATTTACTTGTAACACCAGTAAAACAATTACCATCAAAAAACTATGTAATACCTGCTGATGGATTAAAACCTAATCCTTATATACAAGAGAATACCAATAGTTATAATATAGGTATACAAGTTATTGATCCTAATGTTATAAATAAGATTAATAACTTATATGATACAAATGCTGATATAGCTAGACTAGAAGAATCAGCTAATAATGTATTTGCATATCTACCAAGTCAAAGGTTTAGTTTTTTTGATAAAGATGGAAAAGCGGTTATGCCACATGACTTTGATGTAGAGTTTATGAAGAGTGTAATTAAATTTGATAAAGATTTAACTGGAGTTGAAATAGATTCTCAATCTAATTTATCACCTGGTGTGCAGACTCTACAATATGTACAAGAAAATTTTGCAAAGGCTGCAGTTTTAAATCAAGCAATACAAAAAGCATTAAGTGAAGATAGTCCAGGACAGATAATATTTGGTGAGTTACCAGATGGAATAAGACTAAATTTATTTGAAGGTTATGACAACTATACATCACCAAACACTTTTACCTCATTAAAAGATTTAAAGTATAGTTCTGATGGTTTAGGTAACTATTTAATATATGACATTAGTGTAGGAGGAAATAATTCAGCACCAAAAGTTATTAGTAATTTAGAAGGAGATGCATTAGATGTGTTAAGAGAAGAGACTGAAGCTGCATTAAAAGGAAACGGTTTATGGAAACAAAATGTAGAGGGCGGAACTAATAGATATATGGTTGTTCTTAAGCAACCTAATGGAGTTTATTCTGTTGTTACTTCAAAACCAAAGCTACAACAAAGAGTAGACTTAGACACAGAACTTTTAAGGCTTATTAATAGAGCTCAGATAACTGTAGAAAGCAACCTTGACAAAGATAGAAAACCAAAAGACATAAACTTTAATGAAGAGTTTAACACAGAAACTTTAAGTAAAATATTTATAACAAGCAAACCTGGATCTAAAAGAAAAGTATTTTTAGATGTAGATCAGTATGGTAATATTAGAATGAAAGTTAAAGATGCTATAGCTAATGAAAATAGAACATTAGGTGGTGCATTATATAAGCAGACAGGAAAGACACAATACTTATATCCAGCAGATCTTAATTTAGGTGTTGCAGAAGAAACAAGAAAATCACCACAAGATTTAATACAACCTTTGTTAGATAAAATTAATGGAGATGAAAATTTAGGAGAGGGTACAATATCTTTTAAAAACTTTACAACATCTATAGCAGAAGACGCAAGTATAACTGATTTCTTAGTAGACTTGGAAACAGCTATAGACCCTAATCAATTAAGAAAAGGGTTTAGACTTTTAACAACAGCAAACCCTAAATCAATTCAAAGAGAATTATCTAAAGGTAATATATCTGTTGCACCTTTAATAGAAGAAAGTGCACCAGAGAACATAGAAGTATTACCAGATATAGCAGAAGAGGTAGAAGTTTTAGAAGAGGTAAGTGATTTAAATTCTATTTTAACTAAGATAAGCATATTAAAAGCTCAACTAGAAGATCAGTATGGTCCTACAAATAGGAAGAGATTAAGAAGAGCATATAAAGAAAGCAAGGAACTACAAGACTTATTTAAGAAAAGAGATGAATTGAGAGGTGCCAATAAGATTGTTGAAGGACCTTTTAACTCTACTGATATAGAAACTATTGATTCTTTTTCTGTATGGGCTTCACAAACATTACCTGATTATATAGGTATAGCTGATATAGCTACATTAAGAAGTAATTTAATAACTACAGGTACACGTGTAGGATCATTTGTTTTAAACATAAATGATATAGCTGGTGGACTTGATGTTTCAGGAACTATATATACAGGAGCAAATAGTCCATTTAGATATCATGAGGCTTTTCATGGTGTGTATAGAATGATACTTACACCACAAGAACAAGCTAAGTATCAAAGAATAGCTAGAAAAGAACAAAGAGCTAATCTAAGAAAGGAAGGTAAAAGTCTAGCATCTGAATTACAAAAATTTAGAAACTCTGCTGATACATATACTAATATGAGTCAAGAGAGATTAGAAAGAGAATACTTTGAAGAATATATGGCAGATCAGTTTGAGTTGTTTAAAACTGGACCAAAAAACACTAAGACTTCTTCAGAAATAAAATCTTTGTTTACAAGAATATTAGATTGGATTAAAGGAATATTAAATCAATTCTACAAGAATGAACTAACTTCATTATTTGAAAATATAGATGGAGGCAAATTTCAATCTGCTCCTATAGCAACAAATGAGTTTACTACTTTAGGATCATCTGTTGAAGCCAACAAGCTTATACCATATCAAATGGTAGATAGAAATGCTGGTATAGGTGAGCTATATGTACCAAGCTTTGTAGCAAATGGAATAATATCTTCTATGGCAGGAGTATTGATAGATAGAAAATTTAATTTTATACCTACAGAAGAAAAGCCAAAGTTTAATCAAGATGAAGAACTAGATATTATAGTTGATGAGTTTGCTGAGACATATGATGTATTTAGTAATGCTAACTCACAATTTTTAGAAGGAAGCAAAGAGCATGACATGCTTACGTTACTTACAGCAGCATTTGAAGATTTTGTTCCTCAAATAAAACAATCTGTTACAGACGTATTAGATATAATAGATTTACAGTCAGCTCAACAAGTAGAAAGAAATGATGAGTTTATAGATAATGAAGGTTTAAGAACTGTACAACAGTATGGTAAAGAAACATATCTTAGTGGTGGTTTAGATAATTTACCTGCTGCAGTAAGAAAGTATATAGGAACAGTAACATATATTGAAAAGGATTATTTTGGTAATACTACTTTAGTTAATGGTACGCCTATTACAGTACCTGTTAATGCTAATGTAGTATATAATGGAATGCTTAAAGCATTAGAAGGTCTTGAAGATCCGGTAGAAATGCTACAAGCTATGTATGCTTTTTCACAAACTAATCCTCAGACTGAAGCTGTTGTAAATCAAATATTTGAAAACTCAGGTATTAATATGCCAGAGAGTTATACAGAAGACTTTACTTTTGAACAGTTTCCTGAAGGTATTACTAACCCAAACTTTTTAATTAAAGTACTTAATTCATTTACAAACTTTAGAGTAGAGTGGTTTTTTACTCAAAGAGATATGTTGGGTAATTCAATTGTTCATTCTGCATCACAAAGAGATGATTCTAACAATCAATTAAATTCATGGTCAGAAGGATATTCATCTAAGCTGCAGTTATGGCAAGATGACTCAAATGTAAGAAAGGCTGCATTAAATGCACTTGTTACAATACAAGCAGATTTAAAACCTAAAAAAACTAAAATAGCAAACAATGTATTAAATGAGCGTTCTAAAAAACTATCTAAACTTTTATTTGATAATTTAGGCATTGCTCTTAGTCCGGGCTATATATCTTATAGTAGACTTATGGCAAGAGAGAATCTTACTAAAGCACAAGAACAAATGCTATCTTTTCATCCTGATGTACAACCAATGACGGTTAATGATATAAAAGTATTTTTTGATTTAGTTAAAGAAGGGGTAGATTTATTTTCACCTGAGGGAGCAGAAAGCAAATTAAAAAAATTAGCTTTAGGTAATGCACCATTTGATGAAACAATTGGAGCCACAGTATTTAAGAATTCAAATAATGATTTAGTTAATTCACATCAACAACCAACATTTAATTTAAGAAAGACAAGAGCATTAAACTCTCCAGATGAAAGAGCAAGATTATTACAAGATGATTATCTAAGTAACAATTTCTTATTGAACTCACCTGCATTTAATGCTTTAGCAGATAATAATCAAGTAAAGATATCTAGAATATCTGGCACGAAAGTTTTAAGAAGTTTATCTACTGAGTTAGATGTAAATTCTAGTTTAACTTTAAAGAGTACAGACTATGGAAAATATACTCCTGCTGAATTTTTAGTTACTAACATAAATAACTACTTGGCTTTTTACAATACTCTTAATAGAAAACCTTTAAAGTCTGTAATAGTTAAGGATCCTGTAAATGGTATAGATAGTAGATTTGCTATATCTCCAAATTTAATTAGAGTTATGGAGTCTTCTAATACAGGTGATCAAACAACTCTACCTATTATAAAAGCAGTAGAAAAAATACAAGGAAGAGACGTTATTACTGATGAAGTATTAGAGGCCTTTTATAATTTTGTTGAGAATGAGTACAATAGAATAGTAAGAGAGAATGGTCCAAATAGAACTACTGATGTAATAGAGGGATATAACACTGGAGAGTATAGAGCAAAAACATTTGCCAATAACGAGACACTTTTAAATATAGATACTAGGAGCGGGCTAATACAAGAAGCACTTTCAGAAGAGCCAGCTGCATTTGAACAAGCTTTAAGAGCAGCTAAGCTAACCAAAAAATCATTTAAGAAGCAATTAGAAGCCAACTTAAATAGTAAGTTTAATGAGTTTGATAACCTAATAGATACGTTAAATGTTAGAAACAGAATAGATAAGAAAATTGTACGTGGTATAAGTAGAGGTGCTACTGGAGCTGTTAAAGAAACTGCTGAGTCAACTGCAGCTATGTATAATTTAATTGACATGGATCCTATTTATAATCTTAAACAAGTGTTTTTTAACAATTACTTAAATGTTAAATCATTAAATGAGCTTTATTTAAGTGATCAAGCTAAAGTTTTAAAAGGCTTTACTGATAAAAGTAAAAGAGCAAAGGGTAATAACAACTCTTTTATACCTGCTGAAACATATTTAACTGACCCACGTTTAGGTGTAATGCATGAGACAAATAAAATAAATCTAGTTGCCTTTAATGAGCCAACATTAATGTCTGGGCTGAGTTCAAATTCTATTCAGATTGCAGATGCACAGGTATATGGTACTGTAAAAGCCACTAGACATTTTCAATTTGGTATTGGTGAAATGACACCTGCGTTAGCTTCTGCATTAGATAAGATAGAACAAGGAGAAGTTTTACAATGGGAAGAGATTGATGAGCTTATATCTCAAGGCAACATGTTAAATTCTAAAAAGTATGCTTACTTTGATGGTGAAACATACATAAAGATGTCTTATACTACTTTAACTAAAGAGTTAACATCTATGCAGAACTCTGATGATATGTGGGTTCCTAAGCCAGGTCAAGAAAAACTACACAACCTAAGAGTCAACTTAGAAGAATTAGATAAAGAAAATCAAACTGTAAGTATAGCAGCACCTGAGTCAGCATTAAAAATGATGAAACAAAATTTAAATCCTATTAGTGATTTAAATGGTCAACCTAGTGGCTTTACAAATAATGCTACAACTATTTATGCTAAGTACTTTGGCTTACAACAAATTAATCCATCAAATAAAAAACAGATTACTTTACAAAGTCAGATGAAAACTCTAAACACATCTGAACAAGATCCTAGAAATAAAGATATTCAACAAACAATTATAAACTATAATAATGATTTAAAATATAGATCAAGATTAAAGTATAATGCTAAAGTTAAATTAACATTTAATGTAGAAGATGTAAGATCAGAAATAGATGCATCAAAATTAAATAAGATAGTAAGTCCTAACTTAGTATTGTTTTCTAAGTATGCAGTTAATTCTTTACAGGCTAGTCAATCAACAAGTAATCTAATTGAGTTTTTTAGTTCTGATGAAAATAACCAACTTAAATATAATTTAGATAACCCTTATACTATAAGTAAATATGAACAGTTGTTCTTGACATATTTTAGTCAAGGTGTTTTTCAAGAAAAAGTAAATGGAACTAGTGTTGCATTAGTATCATCATTAGGGAAGAATGTATACAGAAGAGTATTTAGTGTAGAAACCTTTAATGGTAAAGTTACTCCTGATAGACAAGAAGTAATAAGAGAAAATGAATTTCTTAATGGAAACTTTACATTAGATAATAGAAGCCTTGAAGAATTAAACACTGGTGATCCTTTACCAGCTGAAGGTGTTATTATAATAGACCGTTTAAGATATAACTTAAAAGAATACAAAGGTGGTGAATATCAAGGTCAAAGATATTCTGAAGCAATTATGCCTCCTCAATCCAAAGAAGTAAATGACTTATTGGCTTATAAGAGTAAATTTAGAAGATATAAAAATACTATACCTGATGTAGTTAGTGAAATGTATGCTGTACGTATACCTAGTGAAGACTATCATTCTGCCTTTAATGTAAAGGTTGTAGATTTCTTACCAAACTTTATGGGAGGCTCAGCAATGTTTTCAAATGAACTTATAGAAGTGTCTGGTGCAGATTTTGATATAGACCAAGCATATATACACATGAAAGAGTTTTATGTTGAGAACGGTGAGTTTAAGGCATATGAGAATAATTATTCTAGTTATATTAATTATGTAAACAAAAAGGTTAATGAAACAGGAAACCAATATTCTGAAGCTATAAAATTATATAAATTACAAGGTGTTATCATATCTGATTCATTGGTTGATATAGATCAAGCACCTGCTGAAAATGCTGGGTTTAGTAAGAATGCTGTTGGTGCTTTAAAAGTATTAGGTATGCCCATTACTCAAAGTGAGTTTAATCAATTTGTAAAAGATAACAACCAGGCTCCTTATGAAGCACCTGTAAGTAATAGACTAGTAGATTATAAACGTCAATTAGTAAGTAATGATTATTTAACATCAGGTACATATCCAATAGCTTATAGACCGTCTAACTTAGATTTATTAAAGAATGTTTGGGAGAGTGTAAGATTGTTACCTGGATTTGCAGAAAGAACTAACCAAGCAGGTAAAGATATAGACACCCTTACTGGACAAACTGTTGCTTTTACAAACAACAAGGGTGCTTCAATTGGTTCAGTGGTTTCACCAAATTTATATTTGTCTTTATTTAAAGAATATAATATAGGTTTAGGTACTTTAAAATTTGATCTTGATGGTAAAGAGTATAAGTCTTTTGGTGGAACTTTAAATGAAAATGGAATGAGAAAACAAGATTTAATGTCTTCTCTAATAGTTGCTATGACAGACAATGCTAAAGAGTTTTTGGTAAGTAAGTTAGGTTTAAATGCTCATGCTACACGTATGTTAGCAAATATGATTCAACTTGGTGTTCCGTTAGAAACTTCTATACTGCTTTTAAATCAAAAAATTATACAAGATATATATAGACAAATTGATAATAGTGATGGCAGATCTATTTCTATTGGAAGTGCTATAGACAATATATTAGAAAGAGATATTAAAGGTAGAGTAGTAAAGGGTGCAGTTCCTAATATAGATATTTTAAAAAGAGGAGTAGCTGAGACTTTGGAAGGACCTGAATTACAAGGGGTCTTACAAGTTTTTTCAAAAGTAATTACTATATCTAATTTTACTGTTAAATTAAATAGTCTAGTAAGTCTTAATAATGGATTAGGAAAAAACATTGATAGTATTTCTCAAAGGGTAGAAAGTATAAATGATTTTATAGAAAACCCTTATTTTATAAAGGTAAGAAACATGTTGAATAGTTCTTATCTATCTGGATTAGCTCAACAATTATCAGATATAAATACAAATATTTTACCAAAGATGTTTTTATCACAGACACCACGTGTAAAAAGAATTACATCAGAATTAGTTAAAATGTTAGATACAAGATTATATGAATCTAGTGAGGTTGCCAGAACAAAAGTTAAAAAAGATGTATTAGCATTTGTAACATTAAGTGCATATCAAAATATAGATAAAAATAATCCTTTAAGTAACGGTATACTATATCCAGGACAAGATAATGAACAAGGTAATGTGTGGCATGCAGTAGAACAACTTAGAATAAGTGATCCTGGCAATTTCTTTTTATTTGATTTTATTACAACATATAAACCAAATGATAAAGGTAATATATCAGGTCTGTATCTAGCTCAAGCAAACACTTGGAGAAAGCTAAATAGATTACAAAAATATGATCTACAAACTTCATTTAATAAATTATACAATAACCCTGATACAAGACAATTTGCAAAAACTGTTATAAATTATATCATGGTTAAAGATGGTTTACAATTAAAGCCGGGTGGTTTATTAGAATCAATTAGCCCATATGTTTTAGAAGACTATTTATCTGCAATTAATTCTACAGAAAAATATTTAAACTCTAAAGAATTCACAGATGCTGGAGGTACGACATCTTTTGTAGAAAACTATTTGTTATCTGCATCTAATGCTAAGTTATTACCAATAGCATTTAATATTGAAAATAACCCAATTGCAATAAGAAGAATAGATACTACAGATGATTTGGGTAGAGTATCAACTGTATATCAAAGAAATGATCAAGAAGAAACATTAGTTGATTTGATGGGTTCTCCTATACAGTTTGGTGCAGGGTTTATGTTTGGTAATAGGCCTACTTTAAAACAAATGATGGAGAAGCCTACAGTATCAGAAAATACATCAGAGGTTGTTGAAGAAACAGAAGATACAAGTAAGACTGTACCACAAATATTCCGTAACCAATCTATTAATCTGGATGTAACAGAAGAATCAGTAGCTATAGATGATGTAAACATAGAAGACACTACAGAATTAGATGCTATTCAGGCATCAATTGCAGAGGCAACAGATAATATTACTTCTGAAGAGCTAGGTATATTAGAAGTAGAAGAGCTTCCTATTAGTGAGAATAGACAAGAGTTAATAGATCAGTTAGATATGTTTGATCCTTTTATTAGTCATCCAGAGATTACAGAGTTTTGGGATAGTAATATTGAAGACGGTTCATTTAGTACAGAAGTTAAAAACTTTAAAAGAGAAAATAATATTAATAGTTTAGAAGATTTATTAGATTTGTATGATAGGAATCCTAACTCTATGTGGAGTAGTCCACAAGATTTAATTGATCAGATTAAAAAATGTAATTTATAGTTATGGCAAAATGTCCAAATAAAAATACGGCAGAGTATATAGCATTATTAGAAGTTTATAAAACAGATCTAATAACTACTAATGTTATTAATAGTTGGCAAGAATCTACTGACAGTGAGGCAATCCCTACCGTAGCAGAAGCTGCTTCATATGTTAAAGATAGAAAAGCTTTAAACAATTTAAAGCAAAAAGAGTTTGGACAAGCATTATTAAATAATTTAAGTAGAGAAAAGATTATTCACAATCACCAGGGTTCTTACTATATAAACAATACTGATCAAGAAACTTTACAGATAAGTGATTCATTGATTGAGTCTAATGTTAGAAGAGCAAAAAGATATTTAGATGCTAATAATTTGCCAGCTGATTCATTAACTATAGAGAAGACACCTAAGACCTATGCAGTTGCAGTTAACAGTAATTTGTTTACAGCAAAAGATATGCTGCCTAAATCAAGATCATGGGATACTCCTAGGGCAAGACAGGTAGTAAAACATTTAATGAGAATGTTCCCTGATGTGAATGTAAAATTAGCTACACCTACAGAAGCAAAGAAGATGTATGATTCATTACCACAATGGAGAAAAGCTAAGGTGCCTTTTGCACAAGTTAATTCTTTTTATGTTGGTGGTAATGCTATTTTAGTTAAAGGTAGAGTTACTGATGAAATAGCAATTGAGGAAATGTTACATCCATTTGTAGAAGCAGTAAAGGTAGATAACATCCCATTATATGAAACTTTATTAGATGAGTCTAAACGTATGTTTCCTGAGATGACTCAACAAATAGAAGATGCATATAATAAGAGAAGAAATATAACTGCAGAGGAAAGAGAAATGGAAGTAGTTACTCAGGCCTTATCAAGACATTTTAATAAAGAGTATGAAGAAAGTCCTACACAGACTTTTTTAAATAGTATAGAACAATTGCTTCAGTGGTTTAAAAATATAATTGAAAATCTTAATCAATATATAACTGGTAGAAAATTACCAGTACAAGCAATTAGATCTGATCTAACATTGTCTGACGTAGCTAAGTTATTAAATACGTCAGGTATATCTTTTGAAATAGGACAATCTATCAACGGCAGAGTAAGATACAATCTTACACCAGAAAAGCAAAGTTTAGTAAATGAAGCTTTAAGGTCTTCTGTAACAGACCAACAAAAGACAGTTATTAATGAAATGTTTCATAACATAAAAGAAACAACTGCTTTGTCAGATTCATTATCTGCTAACACACCTACTAACTTTATCAATAACCTAGTGGTTCTTAACAAAGACAATAATACTTTTTATGATATAAATACAAGAGAAGCATATCAATCAGCTGGTGAGGTTATAGGTAAAACTGATAAGTTTTCTACAGCAATTAAAGATGATATTAGTACTATAGTTGATGCAGTAGCATCATATAAAACTTTTGAAGAAATAGCTGAAGGTTTATCATTGGACAAAGAACTAGCACAAGCAGCATTTGAAAACATTAAAGCTGATATTGTAACAATTAAAAATGATACTGATGTTATATTAACTAATGTTATTTTTTCTGATCCTAAGACTAATGTTGCTGCAAAGGCAGATATAGTTTTAGTTGATAAGTTTGGTAATTTAAAAATTATAAAGGTTAACACAATTGGTATAGATCAAGGATCTGGATATGAAGATGTGTTAGTTCCATTAGCATCTGGTAATAGATTAAAAAATAATAATGTTTCTGAGTTACCACTTAGAGTACAAGATGCTATTGAGATAAACCTTATAAGCAGGATGGCTACTAATATGGGATATAAAATAGATATGGATCAATTTGCCAGATCAACTATAAATATTCAGATAGATGATTCAATACCTACACTTCCTAAATTAGGTTACACAAGTATAGTTCCACATAGAGCATTTGACAATGCTATTAATGTAGACTTTTTAATTCCTGAAACAGTTTATAATGTTGAAGGAGAAATGCTAGATCAAAAATTAGACGAAGGTGGTACTGATGGAATTGTATATGATTCAAGAAAAGAAGAAGTAGAAGATGCATTAATGGAAGACATAGAAATTGTAGACCCATATGAAAATGTAGCTTTAAGTTCTGTATTTGGTGCAATTAAAGATTATAGATTGGCTATTGTTACTAAACAAGAAATGTTAGATAAAGTAAAAAGTAATATCTACATGGAAAGAAGTAAGGCAGAAGCTAAAGAACAGATAGAAAATACTTTAGCTGTTATAGATTTAGCACTGATTGATCCAGAGAGTAATAAAGATATATCTCAAGCATATACAACATTGTTGCAGGATTCACTAAGACAAATGAAAGAATACAAAGATTATATTACTAATCCAGATAATGTTAAAGAAGAGGGTTTTATAAATAGAGTGTTAGGGTTTGACAGATTTATGTCAACCTTTGAAGGTCTATATAATTTTAAGAAAAATAAAGGGCTAATAGAACAATTAAATGCTACACAAAGATATTTGATAAATAATATTAATGCAGTATTAATTGAACTAAATGGTCCTGCCTCAGTAGTTAATAGAAAGACTGATAGACAAGGGTTAGTAAATAGAGCACTGTTTGATTATGCTGAAGAAGTTGTTAGAGCAAACATGAGAGATGGTTTTGATCCAACTGATAAAACTATTATTCAAGATCATTCAGGTATGACGTTTACTTTAGCAGATTTTGAAGACCTTTTAACAACAGTTCCTGATATATCTAATTCAGCTTTATATACAAAAGATTTATCAACAAGTAAAGATGCTATATTAGCAACAATGGATAAAGTCTATAAAGCTCAAATGCAAAAGTTATTAAGTAATATTTCTATGCGTGATAGCAAAGTTGTAGCTGCAGCTGAAAAGCTTAGGTTACTTCAACCTGGTGTAGCTAAAGAAAGACTTTATGACTTTATGTTAAATTTTGATGAGAAAGGTGTGTTAAAGCCTGATGCATATGTGCAGCCACTAGGTGTAAAATTCCGTGAAAAACGTAGAGATTTATTTGCTGCAACACAAGATGAGGCAGGTATACCTTTTCAATATGCAGATGTTACAAATCTTGAAGAAGCAAAAAAGACAGCTCAAGGTAGAAAAGATATAGAATGGAATAAAAAACTATCTAGACTAAAGAGTAATGTGACAGACTTTATGAGAGCTGAAACAACCAATGAACAGAAACAACCAATAGATGGTGACTATCATAGATATACACAAGAGTTTAAAGATGTGCGTAATGTTTATGAAGAGTGGAACCCTAGGACTTTTAGTTGGGAAAAACGTAGTGGTGTATCAAAAAATGACTATACTAAATATAGAGCTAAGTATTATAGAACTACAGATTATGTAAAAGCTTTTAAAAAGGCAGGTGAGCCTACAGGTCAAATCAAACGTGATGAAACTTTTTCATCTGTAAAGAATGAGTACATTGAGCCTAGATTAATAGCTAGACCTATAGATCCAAAAACTGGTAAGCCAGAGGATATGCGAAGTCAAAAGTATATAGATATAATGGAACCTAAGGTTAATGATGCATTATCTGTAGCACGTAGAGAATACTATGATATGTTTATAGAGTTATATGAAGGAGAGATGCTTAGTAAATTACCTCCACAGACAAGACAGAAAATGTTAGGTAGTATACCGTTAGTAAAAAGTAATATTGCAGATGACTTAAAGAAAAACTCTTATGGAGGATTATTTACTAGAATGTGGGCTAAGTCAAGTAGAAGTATGAAAAATTTATTTACATCTACTACACAACAGAAAACAGTTGTTGTTAATGAATTAGGAGAAAGAGTAGATAGCATGCCTATATTTTTTACTGGTAATCCTAGAGTAGAAGAAAAACTTACACATTTAGAAAATAAAATTACACAGCTCAAAGAAGACTATAAAAACAAAAAGATAAAACTAAAAGAGTATAATAAACAAAGAAACATATTAGAAGGCTTAGTGCAAAAACAAAGAAGCCAACCTACTATAGGTGAAGTAAGTACTGATCTTACAAGTAGTTTATTAGAGTTTAATAGAATGGCTGAACACTTTGAAACTATGGGTGCTGTAGAAGATACAATTAATGCATTGATAAAAGTATTAGAAAAAAGATCATACATTGCACCAGGAGGAAATTTAATTACAGGGATGTTAGATAAAGTTACACCAGAAAAATGGAATATTATAGGTGAAGCTGGTAATGAAGGACTTCAAAAGAATGTAGTACGTAGAGCACGAATGTGGCAAAAGATGGTGTTATATGATAATGCTAAAGACAGTAAGGGTTTTGCAGATAAATTTGCAGACTTTTTGGTTTCATGGTCATCATTATCTTATGTAGCCTTTAACCCTTTTGGTAACATAAACAACTTTGTATTAGGTCAAGTCAATAATACAATAGAAGGTATAGGTGGTAGATTCTTTTCAAGAAAAGCATACTTACATGCAGAGAGAGTATTTAATACAGAAGGAATGGCTGGAATTATTAAAAGAACAGCTATGTATGGTATTCCAGAGGTTGTAGATGTAGCTACTGTAGGTGGAACAAAGTTTGCAGGACGTTCATATGATCCAAATAAACCTACAAATAAATATGAGGGTATAGCAGATTTCTGGAGAATGATGGATGAAAGTCAAGATATAAGGGAATCTGGTAGAGAATCATCTGGACAAAAAACTATTTGGGAAAGATTTAAAGCTATAGGTTATACACTGCAGGATGGATTTGAATATTCTGTACAAACTAAAATTGGATCTGCTGTGTTATTTGATACTCAACTTATAGCAAAGGATGGCTCAACTTCTAGTATGTATGATGCTGCACAATGGGATCCAGTTAAGAAAGAAGTTACGTATGATAAAAAGTGGGTTAAGTATATTCCTAATAAAGTAACAGGAATAGAGGTTGAACTAGGAGGCCCACTTACTCAAACTACTAAAGCTTATGCTGATATAAGAAATGAAATAAGAGAAGTAAACAAACAGACACATGGTAACTATGCTAGAGTAGATAGAACGGTTGCACAGAATCATTGGTTGGGTCAATTAATATTTCAGTTTCATAAGTGGTTTCCACCAGCAATGAGAGCTAGATTTCAACAACAGTACTATGATCAGAATTTAGGTTGGATGGAAGGAAGATATAGGTCAACTATGAACTTTCTTGGATATGCACTTAAGCAAGTGGCAACAGGAAAAGTAAAAATGAGTGAAGTAATATCAGAATATAAAAATTCCATTAAAGAAAACAATCAAACAGATAGTGGTGGAGAAATAAGTGATTCAGATATGGAAGCTTTAGTACAAAACAAAGTTGGTAATATAAATAGAACTGTTGGTGAAGCATCTATGATTATATTAAGTATGATGATGATGTCATTACTAGATACTGCATGGGATGATGATGATGGTGATGAGCCGTTATGGGTTAAGAAAATAAAGAACTTTGCAAAATATCAAACACAAAGAACATATAAAGAAATGGTAATGTTTGTTCCAATATCACCTGCTGGTGTACAAGAACTCTTTGCTATGATTGGTAGTCCTATTGCTTCTACAAGAACTCTTGGTGAGTTAGCAGAAGCATTTTCTGTAGGTCTAAGTACTTTAGCCTATGGATCATATTATGGTTTTGATAGCCCAGAGTTTAGAGGGGACAGTGATCTTGTATATCAAAATAAACCAAGAAAAGGAGACTTAAAGTTCTGGAAAAACTTGGGTGACGCAGCACCAATTATATCAACTATACAAAAGTGGGAGTCTTTTGAGAAACTTGACAGTTGGTATATTGCTAATTAAATGCCAAATTTTCAGGTTAAGTTCTTCTTAGATTGATAAAAAGTTCTTATATTATTATATAAACCAATAGTATTAACATAACAAAGCTGCAATATGAAAAGATATGTAAGTTTATTAGTATGTATATTGGTTATGAATGGGGCTTCTGCTCAAGATAGTTTACCATTTTTTAAATCCCTATACGAAGATTTTATTAAATATGGTACTATATATGGTGCTGGTGACATCAAAAACTCTATAGAAGCGGATGAGTCAACCTTTTTTGTAAGAACAAACCCTGATGGGGGTCTATATGATATACCTACTGTAGTAGACAATACACCTGATTATCCGTTTGATTATAGAATTGGCTTTGGTTTACGTAAGCTTGCAAGGTTTAACTATGAAAGAAAGCCTAAAAACTTTTATGATGGTACAGAAAATCAATTGGCTTTCTCTGCTCCTAGCTCAGCTTTTACTGGTTTAGAGTATCAATTACATTGGGAGAGAGAAAGATGGAGAGGTGAGGATTTTGATAACCACAGGTTCTTTATAAAGCATACTGGAAAACATCACATCTTTAAAGTTGAGTCAAGAGAAGTAGGAAAGATAAACTTAGCATATCAATCAGCAGAAGTAAGAGCTAGATTACCTATTGGTGAAAAGTTTAGTATTTCTGCGGGTGCAATCTATAGAACTCATAGCCGTCCATATGGATATAATCCAGTAGAGATTTGGCTTAATGAAACTGAAATTGCTATGGATAGTAATGGAAATCCAATCTTAGACCCAGATGGTAACCCATATGAATACGCAGCAAACCCATGGTATAGTTTAGGTTTTGAGTATGGATATGATGACATATACTTTACAGAAACAAGCATTGATCCACAAACAGGAGAAGAGATAACAGTTACTGATTGGTATTGGGTTGATTCTGAAGGCAATAGAGTAGCTGACACTGATTTAGAATTTAGAGAAACTGTGTTTAGAGATCTAATGAATAGATACAATAGAGAAGCATGGTCTGAGCTAGATCCATTTGGAGAGATAGCACCTATAGTTGGGATAGATTTTTACCATTATAAAAATAAATTTTGGTTACATGCTTATGCAAACTATATTTTACCATATCACAAGTATATAAAAGGAGAAGAAGATGCTTCATATTTAAACAGAAACAACTGGGGTAAAGGCGGACTAAGATTAGACTCTGATTTAGAGCAATGGGATGACTACTCTGCAGGTTTAAACTTAGGATGGAAAGTAGATAAAAATTTAGGAGTATTTATAGAAGGAGAATATAGCAAGATGTGGGACAGTGAATTATTCATGACTACATTTGGTTTAAATTATACATTAAGATAATAAATAATAATAGAAAAAATGGCAGACGTACCTCAAATTGGAGAAGAGACAAAAGTAACTTTAGATTTAAAAACAATAGGAATGATAGTAGGGTTTGTCATTTCCCTATCTACAGTGTGGTTTACATTAAAGGCTGATATTGCACTAGCAATGGAGATGCCTAAACCTCCAATAGATAGAGTAGAATATGATTTAAAGGATGAGCTTATAAGACAAACTATAATGGATACACAGGAAGATGTTGACCTATTACTAGAAAAGTTTGACAAGATGGAAGAGAGAATCTACGAGCTAACTAAAAAGAAATAAAATGAAGTATCTCCTTACAGTATTATTGCTTATAACAACATCAAGTGTACTGTCTCAGGAATGGATTACAGATAAAGACTTTGAAGAAAAGATTACAGCAGGATCAGCTTTTGATGAAGATGGAGAAGATGATGTTATTGTAGTAGAGTTTTGGGCAGAGTTTAATAAAGATAATGCATTTGCAGACTGGGAAAAAATCAACAACCTTGAGGGAGTCACATACTATAGATGTGATATTGCAACCTCACCACAATTAAAAAAAGAACTTAGGATTAGAATGGCACCAACCCTACTATTATATTTAAAGGGTGATGCATACATTAAATTTACAGCAAGAGCAAAGCTTGATCTATTATGTCCTGTAGACTATGACAAGATGGTCAGAGCTATAGAAGTAGTTAGACGTGAAGCAAGCTACTAAGTGGAAAAGCTTACACTTTTAGTATTTTATATATTTATTATTTTTACAGTTTGTCAACTATTAATTGATGATTTAAAACAAAAATAAGCATGAGATGTAAAAAATGTAATTCACCAATGACTTACTATTCTGGTGCAGGTACAGACAAATATTATTTTTGTCATGATTGTGATATTATAATCTTTATTAAAGACTAACCTTCACAGCTAGAACACTCAAGAATATTTCTTGCAAAGTCCTGAGCAGAGCTTTTACTAAATTGATAGTATAAAGTCTTTACTCCTTCTTCATGTGCATATAAATACAGCTGATTAATCTGTTTAGCTGATACAGAAGGGTCTATCATTAAGTTAAGAGACTGTGATTGATCAATATACTTTTGTCTTTGTGCAGCCTGTAGTACTAATTCTTTTGGTGTTATTTCTACAAATGATTTAAATACAGTTTTAGTAGGAAAGTCTAAATGTTGTACGCTCCCATCTTTTTTAAGTATGGATTTCCATGTCTTATCATTGTTAAGCCCATACTTTTCAAGCTCACATTCTAAGAAAGGATTTTTGTAAACGGTTTTAGATTTAGCAAGATCCTTAATAAAGTAGTTAGACTTAATAGGCTCTATGCCCATAGAGACTGCACCATGTATAAATGAACTAGATTTAGTAGGAGCTATAGCCATAAGTGTAGTATTAGCATAGCCTTCTCTTAAAGAGCTATATCCATATTCTGAACTTAATTTTCTTGAGGCTATTTCACTTCTATCTTTTATTGTTCTAAATATTTCTGAGTTAAGCTGTTTAGCTTCTAATGACTCAAAATCAATAAGCTTTGATTGAAATAAAGAATGGTATCCTAACACTCCTAAGCCAATTGCTCTATGCTTCTCAGCAAAGTTATATGCTCTTTTCATTCCAGGCATTGTTTCTGACTTAATAATGAATTCATCCATGACAGCATTTAAAAAGTATACATAAGTTTGTACCGCATCAGTCTCTTTAATTTCATCCCAGTGTAATAGGTTTATAGATCCTAAGCAACATACAAAAGAATTATAACTATCTGTTGGCAGCTGGATCTCTGAGCATAGGTTTGATGCTGTAATCTCAAGCCCTATGTCTTTATATGGAGAGTTATTATTGGTATTGTCTTTAAACATTATATAAGGATAACCAAACTCAGATCTACGTTGTATAATCTTTGCCCATACTTTACGTTTCTTTCTATCTCCTGATTTCATTTCTTCCATCCATTGATCAGTAACTGTAACACCATACTGTAAATTTTGGATAGGGTTACCCTCAGTACCTATATCTAAAAATTCAGATATATCAGGATGTTCTAATGGTAAGTATACAGCACAAGCACCACGTCTAGCTTCTGATTGTTTACATACATCTACTACAGTATCATAGATTCTAGCATAGTGTATTGGACCATCAGCAAAACCTCCTGTAGATATTTCACTACCTCTTGGTCTAATGTTCCCTAAGAAAGCACTTGTTCCTCCTCCATACTTAGACATCATACCTATTTCACGCCCTGCATTAAGTATACTATCTAAATTATCATCTATGTTAGAACCATAACAACTAATAGGTAGACCTTTTTGTTTACCAAAATTAATCCACACAGGAGTAGATAAAGAGTAAAAACCACGTGCCATATAGTCTTCAAACTTTTCTGCAAAGCCTTTGATGTTTAAATATTTTTCTGCCTTGATGGCAATATCTTTTATTCTTTGTTCTGGTGTTTCACTAATGTATCCTCTTGATAAGAAGGTTCTACTATTTTCATTTAGCCAGTAGTATCTTTTATATTCCATAATTAAAATAAATCATCTTCAGTTATGCTTTTACTCTTCTTATTGTAGTCTACACTTTTTTTGTAGAAGAAGTCTCCTTCTTTAGTACCAGTGATTTCAATGTCAAACCACTCTGTTAATTTAAGCATTTCCAAATCTACAATAAATAAAGTAGGCATCCCAATCTTTTCAAGAGAATTATTAAATCTATTCTTTATAAAATTCTTTATAGTTTTCTTTGGTAAGAACTTTAATTCACCTTTTTCAAATATCCAATCTAGTATACCACACTCAGCTTCATATGCTTTTTTACATGCAGAATGAATTAACTTTTCAAAGTCTTCATCAAACCAGCTAGGGTTTTCTTCTTTGATTATATTAATTAGTTCTGCCCCAAAGTTACCATGTATTTCTTCTTCTTTGCTTGTAGCCTCTACAACATTAGATATACCTTTTAGTACATTCTTTTCTTTATTAAAGCTCATCATAATTAAGAACTGGCTAAAAAGACTAACATGCTCTATAAATAGAGAGAACAATAGAACAGATTTAGTATACATTTTATTATCTCTACTACGTGATCCATCTAAATACTTTTGTAAATAACTAATTCTACCTTTGATAGCTGGTACATCAATCACCTTTTTAAAATCATTTTCTAAACCTAAGATTCTTAGCAGTCTAGCATATGCATCTTTATGTCTTACTTCAGATTCTGCAAAGGTCATACCTACGTCACCTATTTCAGTTATAGACATTCTTTTATATATATCAGCCCAGAATGTTTTTACATTTACTTCTATCTGTGCAATTGCAAGCATAGTCTTTTTAATTATATCCCGCTCTTCATTAGAGATGGTTACTTTAAAGTCTTGTATATCTTCTGTAAAATTAAATTCTGTATCTATCCAATAAGAATGTCTGATAGCATCTTTATAAGCTAAGAGCTTTGGGTATTCATAGGGTAAAATGTTTAGTCTGGGTCTGAATATGTCTTTCATATTGTAAATGTATTTAGTTGTTAAGGACACAAAAGCCACACCTCTTGAGTAAGAAATGTAGCCGTTGAGTAATTATAATTTAAGAAAATTTAGTAAGACAAAAAAACCTTACAGATGATATTTTCATATTTTGTATTTACTTACTTAATGATTTTATAATTGCAATATATTTTGTATATTATTATTATACACTGAGCACACGTGGGGAACAAATATAATATAATATTTGACTGAGTGCTTCAAATTTTGTATATTATTAATATAGTGTATTAAAATTAATTATTATGTTTAAAAAATTTGTAAATATATTATGGACTTTTAGTCCTCAAGACTATTGGTTAAAGCTGTGGTCAAAAACCTCTATAGATGAAAAAGCAAAAGCATTAGCTAATGATTTACAATATAGATATGGACTAACAGTAACAGAAATAAAAGATGTAACAAAAGCATTAAAAGAAGTAGCTAATCAAATTGGTGATGTAGGAGGAGCTGTAAAAGGCAAAGCTAGAAAAGGAAGGAAAAAGAAAGAAGTTAAGTAATGGCTAGAATATTACATAGTACTTATGTTAAACCTACCAGAGCTAAAAGACCAGGAGTACATTCTAAGTCTAAAAACTCAAACTTAGTTAGTAGTAAGAATTATAAAAAAAAATATAGAGGACAAGGACGATGAACATTTTAACTGATGTATTAAGTTTAATAAGAAGATCTGTATATGCTAAGAAAGCAGGTCTTGATGATGTATTAGTTCTAGGTGTAAACGAAGAACCAGATATGACTGGTGTTGCTTCACCTATTCCTTATAAAAGTATAAAAGTAATAAAGGTAAGAGATTTAAATGTTGCTTCAGAACATTGTGATCATGCAAACTCTCCAGATAAACCAGCTGCCGGTACAGTAGGAGTATATCAAAAAACTGTGGTTGATCCAACTACACAGGTCTGTACTGTATTTTATAGATCTCTTAAATCAATGAGTAGTAATCTTACTCTTGCTGTTTCATCTGATGATGATTATATTGAAATTACAACATTAGGAGAACCTAACTTAGCAGCTAATGTAGGATCTGGTAAAGAAGTATGGAAAGATAAAGTTGGTGAGACACTTAACTTTAGAACATTGGTTGAGGGTACTAATATTACTATTGGACAAAGTACTAATGAATTAACAATTACTAATACATATGGTTGGGTAGTAAAATCAGATGCTGGTTTAAATCCTAGTGTAAGTGTAGGGTCAGGAGTTAATTTATTGATTAGTGGAGATACAGGAATTACAACTAGTATGGCTGCATCAGGTGTAAATGCTACATTAGAAATTGACTTAGATGACACTCCTGTTACACCGGGATCTTACACTAATGCAAACATTACTGTAGATCAACAGGGTAGATTAACTGCAGCAAGTAATGGATCAGGTGGAGGTGGTGGAACTATAGATAGTATACTAGCTTCTGGTAAAGCATTTATGCAAATGGGTGACTTAAGTCTTGATAATTTTACTTTAGCTATGACCGGTTCTAATTTTAAAATGATGGGTGTAGAAAGCATAACTAATTCAGCAGGTACTACAACACAATATTCACCATACCTACATGATTGGACAAACTCAACACTATCTATGAATCAAGCAGCAGGCTGGGTAATACCCCCTGATGCTGTTTTTAATGCTGCTATACCTATAGAAAAAAACTTAAAGATTGGTGATACAATAACGCTTACCTATATGATTACTAATGATAGAACCTCTGGTGGACAAGCTTTTAATGCAGTATTAGGATGGTTTACTTGCTCTGACACAAGCTCATTTCCAGTTAGTTTAAGAGACCCTGTAATAAATAGTGTATCAGCTAATGGTCAAGTAGGACCAGGCGGTAGTCAAAAACAATTTGAATGTAGTAAAATAACTGCTACACTTACTACAGCAATTACAAATGTTGGATATGCAATATTTGGTTTTAATTTTGGTGGAGTAAATAAAGCAGATGAGTTAAATGTAATATGGAGCTTATCAGTTCAACAAATATAAAATTATGAGTATACTAAGTAAAATATTTTCAGGAGGAGCTAAAGAATTAGTTAAAGGTATTGGTGGAGTCATAGACGAGCTACATACTTCAGCTGATGAAAAGCTTGCTGCTGAGTTAAAGATAAAAGAATTGATCTCCAAGTATGAAGTAGACATGGAGAAAGAAATTACAACAAGATGGAATTCAGATATGAATTCAGATAGTTGGTTAAGTAAGAACGTAAGACCAATGACATTAATATTTTTAGTTGTATCAACAGTACTATTAGTATTTGTTGATGCAGGACTTATTTCATTTGATGTTAAAGCTTCTTGGGTAGATCTATTACAGTTAGTTTTAATTACAGTAATAGGTGCATACTTTGGAGGACGTTCATTAGAAAAAGTAAAAAACAATAACAAATAAAATTTAGAAATTATGCCAAACAATATGAAAAACGCTGGAATGTCTTACAGAATTGGAGGAAGTTCATCAGCAAAGAAAAAAAAGGGAAGAAAAAAGCAAATGAAAATGTATAACATGGGAGGCTCTGGAATGGGAGGCTTTACATCATCAGATGATGGAATGAGAGATATTACTCCACAAACAATGGCTATGGAAACAATGGCTGATGGTGGTGGTTTAAAAATGTTTACAGGTGGTGGTTCAGTATTAGATCCTATGATGGGCAAAATGAAAAAAGGTGGGTCTATGAAAAAGAAAAAGAAAAAGCAGGGTTACAATTCTAGATTAGATGAATCTTTAGGGATGAGAAACAAAGGTAAAAAGAAACAATCTATGAAGTCTAGAAGAGATGAAAGTAAAGGAGCTAAAAAGGCTGCAGGAAAAAGAGCTTATTCTGGTAACAGATCAAGTGGAAGAAAAAAATAATAATTATGCCAGCTAAAAGAATTACAGCCGCTAAGAAAAAAGGAACTATGCCTAAGAGTGTAGTGTCTTTTAAGAAGGGCGGATCAAAAAAATCTGGTAAGAACTGGATCAAGGGTGCAATTAAAAAGCCAGGTGCTTTGAAAGCTACTGCTAAAAGAGCAGGAGCAATGAAAGCTGATGGAACTATTAAGAAGTCTTGGTTGAGAGAGAAGGCAAAAGGAAGTGGTAAGACTGCACAGCGTGCTAGGCTTGCTTTAACGTTAGGTAAAATGAAAAAATAATATGAATAATAGAAATCAATGTACATGTGGTGGCACTCAAAATCCTGAAGGACTTTGTGATGGTTCACATCTACTTAAAAAATAAAAAAAATGGGTAAAGCAAACAAAGCATCTTTTCCTATGCAGGGAGAGGTGTATAAAAGAGAGACAACTAATGGATATTACAATCCTACCTCTATTCAACAAGCATTACAAAATGCTAAGAATAAGAAAAAAGTTGCAGCTAGAATTAAGCTAGCAAAGAAAACAAATTTAAATCCACCACAAAAGTCTACTAGAGCTGCAGAACCAGTTCAGTCAGCTGCTTTTAAAAATGGATATAGAAACGGTAAATAAATAAAATATTATGGCAGTATTAACAGCACAACAAATAACTCAAGCTGGTTTGGAACCTACAACGGTTACTCCAGCTGTAAGTGGTGATACACTTGCAAATACAGCAAAACAATTTTTTCACGTTGCTAACGGTGGGGGTGTAGCTATGACAGCTACAGTAGTCCCAGTTGTTACAACAGTGGTGGATCCTTTATTGGGTACACTTAAAAAAGAAAATGCAGTACTTAGCTTAGCGGCTGGTGAGGAAGGTTTTTTAGGACCTTTTGAAGTTGATGCTTTTAATGATGCTAGTGGTAATATAACAATAACATGTTCAGCACAGACAAGTGTAAAACTGTCTGCTCTGTACTTATAAATAAAAAACAATGGGCTCACTACTTCAAGATGTCTTAGGATTATTTTCTAAGAAAAAATTTGTAAAACCTCTTCCTTATGTACCAAGTGAAGATGACTATTTTGTACTATCTAATAAAGGGGATAGTTCACTAAACACAATGGCCTACTTACCAAAAGTAGACCAAAACTTAATATCTGCAAAACAATTTGCAGATGCTATTGTTGTAGGTGCAAACACTACTTATGATTTAAGCAGCATACAAGTTGGAGATAATGTAGATTTAAAACTTACAGGATCAGATGCAACTGTAGATATAGTAAAATTAGTTGCTGGTGTAAATGTTACACTAGCAGATAATGGAGCAGGTCAAGTTACAATTACAGCTTCAGGTGGTTCTGGATCTGTAACAAGTGTTGCAGCAACAACAGCTGGTAATGCATTAGATGTAGGAGGTTCTCCTATTACTGTTGGAGGTACATTAGCTTTTACTTGGGCAGGTTCAACAGATCACTATGTAAACGGTGAAGGTGATTTAATTCTTTTCCCAACAATACCACAAGGTACAGTAACGTCTATTGCATTAACAGAGACAGGAAGTGCATTAACAATAACCGGTTCTCCAATAACTGGGTCTGGAACTATTAATATAGCAGGAGCAGGTACAGCTTCACAAGTGATCTTAGGAGATTTATCATTAGCAACATTACCAGTTGATGGAGTTACTTCTGTGGCAACATCTAATGGAACATTTGTAGATGTAACTGGTGGGACGATAACCTCAACTGGAACAATTACAGCAGACCTTAGTGCTGGTGGTAGTCCAGGTGTTACTACATTCCTTAGAGGAGATAATCAATGGGCAGTTCCAGCAGGAGCTGGTAGTGTGACTACAATAAGTGCAACAACTGCAGGAGATGCTCTTGATGTAGCTGTTACAAACCCTACAACTACACCGGCTTTAGGATTTACATGGGCAGGAAGTGCAGCTCAATATATATCAGGTGAAGGTAATTTAGTTACTTTTCCAGCAATTCCTTTTACAAGTTTAACAACTACTGGAACATCAGGAGCTGCAACATTAAATTCAGGAGTATTAAATATTCCTCAGTATGCAGGAAGTGGTACAGTAACTTCAGTATCAGGTGGAAATGGGATAACTGTAACGGGAGCACCAGCGGTAACTCCTACAGTAAATATAACATATGCTAGTGCAACTAATGCAATATTATTTGCACAACAAGCTACACCAGATCCAGATGATTTCTTTTGGTTCAGTGATGCAACAGATGACACTATTAAAAGAGCATTACTATCAAGCTTTCCATCTAACTATAGATGGCTTGCAGATTCAGATACAGGTACCAATATAGAAATTTTAGATGACGAAATAATTAAATTTAGAAGTACTACAGGTACTATAACTACTGTAAATTCAGGAGGAGATACAATCAATATAAACAGCACACTAAGTGGTGTAGTACAAGGATCCTATACAAATGCAAATATAAGTGTTGATCAATATGGTAGAGTAACTACAGCAAGTAGTGGTGGTGCTGGAATGACATCATGGACTATTGGTTCTGATGTAGGATCAGATCAAACAGTAGCTAATGGTGAAATATTAGAAGTTTTAGGAGGTGTTGCTTTAACATCAACTTTAGCAGGTACAAGAAAGCTTACACTTGATTTAGACGATACACCAGTAACACCTGGTAATTATACAAACGCAAACATAACAGTTGACCAGCAAGGTAGAATAACATTAGCAGCAAATGGTTCTGCAGGTGGTTATACTTGGGTAAGTCAAGCAGATGCAGGAACAAATGTTACTATAAATAGTGGTGACATAGTAGATTTTGCAGGAGGAACAGGTATAACAACAGCAAATGCAGCAACAGGAGTTACTTTTGACTTAGACTATTTAGGTGCTGATAATTACATTAACGTAAGATCTACAGTAGTAGCAGCACCAGAAGACTTTATAGCATTTAGTGATATAACTGATACTAATGTTTATAAGGTTGCAATTAATACTATGCCTGGTTACTATGAAGGCTTTACTATACAAGGAGATTCAGGACTTGCACAAACTGTTGCAAGTGGAAATGCTGTTAGGATATTAGGAGGAACTGCATTATCTACAGTTACTACAGCTGTAGATACAATTACAGTTGATCATGATTCATTTGGTACAGCAGGTACATACGCTCATCCTGCGTCAATTGAAACAAACGCACAAGGACATGTAATTGGTGTTACAGCAGGAACAGCACCAACATTTGTTAGTTTAACTACAACAGGAACTTCAGGTGCAGCTACACTAAGTGGTGGTGTTCTTAATATACCACAGTATGCTGGAGCTTATACTTTACCAGTTGCAACATCAACCGTACTGGGTGGAGTTGAGTTATTCTCAGATACAGTTCAAAGTGTTACGGCTAATGCAGTAACTACTACTATTAGTAGATCATACGGTGTTCAATTAAATGGTGATGGTCAGATGGTGGTTAATGTCCCATGGACAGATACAAATTATTCATTACCTTTAATGACAGCTACTGTACGTGGTGGTGCTGAGATATTTTCAGATATAGCTCAGGCAGTTGCTGCAAATGGAGTAAGTAGTGAAGCTGGTAGAACATATGGATTACAACTTAACGCTGCTGAACAATTAGTAGTTAACGTTCCTTGGACAGATACTGCACAGTATTCATTTACTGCTGCTGCATCCGGTGGAATTACAAACTCAATTACAGATGGAAACACTTTAACTATTGCTCAAGGTGTAGGTATTGTTACAACAGGTTCAGCTACTGATACAATAGAAGTTAAAATGGCTGATACACCTGTAACCCCAGGTACGTATACTAACGCTACTATTACAGTAGATCAACAAGGAAGACTTACTTCTGCAGGAAGTGGAGATTCAACGGATAGACAACCATCAGACTTTTTCTCTTTTAACACGTCTGGAATTGTAAATCAAGGAAAGTCTTCTTTTTCAGGAAACAATGCAGTATCAGGTTCTGCATCTTTTGTTTATACTGTAACATTCAATCAAACAAGAGCAAATACAAGTTATTTAATTTGTTTAACACTTGAACCTGAAGCTGGTAAAGGTTGCCATTATTGTGAAATAAGAAATAAGACTACAACAGGTTTTATTGTTGAATTATTAACATGTGCTAATGGAGCACCAAGTGGTGTTAATCCAAATATTAACGTTACTATTTATTCATAAAATTATTATATTTGTTAAAAAAACATTATGAGCGTATTTGTACAAGAAGTTTTAGGTCTACTAAAAAGGAATTTTGTTAAGACAACATTAAATCCAACTGATGACTATATTCAGTTTGTTAGAAAAGGCGCTTTTAATAGAGCAAAAGCTTCAGCAGGAGGGTTTGCCCCTCAAGGTCAGGCGCTATCAATTAGTGCTGGGAGTTGGTTATGTAGTCAAACAGGACCTCAAGGTCTTGGTAGATTTGTTAGTACAGTAAAAGAGAGTGGAGAAGTGGCTGGTGTAATTCCTATGTTTTGGCTTCGTCAAGGACAATGCTCATGGCACTCATTAAAAGATTCTCTTTTATCTCAAGATACAGCTGACCCAGTAATATATGTTGGAAAAAATACAGCCCCAACAGACCTTATAGTTTATAATAGAGTTTATATTCCTAAGTTACAACCAAACAATCCTTCCCCAAATTTCCGTGGTCAAGTGATTTTTGCAGATGCAGCTGGAGAACTAAAAACAAATGATAATTTTACTTTTACTAACGGCAACAACTTTTTAGTTAATGGGCCTGTAAATACTAGTTTTGGAAGTATTACTACTGGTGCTAGCTCACCACCTACTAGTACTAGAGTTAATAACAAACTTATTTTAAGTGGTCCTGTGTTTGATGCTGCTTCAGCAGGTGGTGGTACGGGATTACCAAATATAGGTCAAGTACTTATAGCAAGAGAAGATCCAAACAACGCAGGTGTATCAGACGGAAGAGTTTTATGGGGAGATCCGTCAGGAGTACCAGATTTAAAATTTGGTGAATTAATTATAGGATATCAAAATCCTCAGCCACCTGCTGGTACTACTGTTCCAGCAGTTGCATCTTTTTCTACCCCTCTTGGAACAGGTAACGTGGGAGAAGTTTTAACATCTGGAGGAGCAAACGGTTTTCCTGGTTGGGTTCCTAATCCATCAATAGGTGGTAGTGGAACTCCATATAGATTATCTGCATTTAGTACTCTTAACACATTAATGAATTCTCTTTTGGTTCAAGATAATAATCTTCCAATTGTAGATCCAGGCTTTGCTAATCAAACAATTACAAATGATGGTAAGTGGATAAATACAGGTACAATGAAATTACTAGATGTACCTCAAGATGCTACACAAGAAAAGGTTCTTGTACTAGATACAAATACAGGTCAAGTTAAATTTAGATTTGCAAATAGTATAGGTGTTCAAGGTGGTGGTACACTTAGAAGAGTACCTTTATGGTCTCCAGATGGAGCGAATATACAAAACTCACTATTAATACAAAGTGGTTTTGTTCAACCTCCTTCCAATTATCCAGTGGCTGACCCTAATTTTACTAATCAAAAACTTACTAATGATGGTAGTCTACAACAAACAAAAGAATTATTTCTAGATACTGTAACACAAGATGACACACTTACAGAAGTATTAGTAAGAGATCCGAGTTCTGCTAATGAAGTTAAATTTAGAAATGTTTCTACTATTGCTCCTTCTGTAGGATTTGATACTCTTACAATGAGCACTACAGCAAATTGGAATCAGACATTTTTAAATGCATACATAGCACTAGATGATACTACAGTACCTTATAGAGCAATTCAAGGTATGACTACATTAACTGATGGTCAGACAGGAGTTGTTATAGCAGAAAATGTAAAGACTGGAACGTTACTAGCAGATGATGCAATAAGATTTCCTAATGGATGGGGTACTCCTGGTAATCTATATGATAATAGAATAAGCTGGGCAGCAGGATTTGATAACGGTTATCCTACATCAACACTTTTATATGGTGAGTCACTTAAATTCAAATATCATAACTACGAGATTGCTGGAGGAGGTTTTACATACAAGTATGTGTTATACTGGGAATCTTGTTGTAAATTATTTTCTTTAAACACATGTCCAGTTGCTAGTAATTCAAGTTTTACTGCCAATGAAGATAATGCAATAGCTAATAAATTTGTTACTGTAGTAGATGATGGTTATGGAGGGTATCCGGGAGTATATACAGCAAGTGCATTAGCTGACCCTGCAGCAGGAACATTAGTTTTTAATTCAAGTACAGGTGAATTTACATTTACACCTGTTGCAAACTATAATGGAAGTACAACATTTACATTTACTTATAATGATGGTTACTGTAATAGTAATACAGCTACAGTTACTTTAAATATTTTAGCAGTAGCTGAACCTCCAATATGGACTTCAACTGATCCAGTAACTGCAAACACATATCCAAGTTTAACAGGTGGAGATGCTTGGACATATACTTGGACTACATCTGATGCAGATCATCCATGTAGTGCCTTAAACTATGTTGTTACAGTAGATGCTAATGATGGTAATGGTGCTATAGAAATATTTCCTGCAGCAGGATCTAGCTGGTTAACTTTTACTCCTGATCCAACTAATAACTGTACAGGAACTTTAGCAGGAACTTATCCACCTGCTGGTGGTACCTTTAATGTTGTAATGACTGTTAGTGATCCAGATCCTAATGCTGAATCTCAAAGTTTTTCTATTGGTGGATTAACAGTATCAAAAGATACATACTTTGTATTCTATAGTGATACTTCAGGATCTATGAATAGCACAATTAGAAAAACAGCACAATTGAATAGTGTACCTGAAGTATTATGTAGAGGTAATGGTGCAAATCAAGGTACTCTTCTTTTAACTCTGCAGAGTGGGGGTGTTGTAGGAAGAGTTAATGAGTCAAGTGGACAAGTAGATGATTCTTTTTTATGTATTGTAAATGGAATGGAAGTTTCAGGTACTGGAATTACTCCTGGTACTACAGTAGTTGCAGGTGGTGGATCTAGCCCTAGTGGAGGAACGCTTACTTTAACGTTAAGTGCAACTCATACCGCAGGTACTAATGTTCTAACATTTACTAGAACTCAAGCTCAAAAAGAAACAGACTACCTTGATGCTAGTAACTTTAGAAACTTACTTCAAGATTTCTATGCAACAGGTCAAACATATGCTCAAGAAACAGCAGCTGGTGTACCTCATAATGCAGCAACTAATGGTCAAGATGATTATGATAGTCATTTATATTGGTACCACAGTGGTAATGAAAGACCGCTTGGTTATTTAGGTTTCCGAGCACAAGGTGGTTCAACTTTTGCAACAATAGGCTCAGGTGGAAATTTCCCAAATGCAGACCAAATTGTTGTAATGGCATGGGGTGATGAATCATCTGGGGTCTCAGGAACAATAGGTAGTGGTGTTACCTATAGAGCCTCTGGTTTTGAAACTAATGCTAATAGTTGGGCTGACAGAGATCAAACTCTTAATAATAATATAAGGACTGATTCTGTAAACACAAGAGGATTTATTAATGCATTAGAAACAGCAGCTGGTAATAATACAATATATAGAGGTATAGGATTTAGGGTAGTTAGTAGTGTAACTAATGACTTAGAAGAAATAATGGGTCCAGGAGGTTTTGCTCAAACAGGAGGGCTTACAGCCAATGGTTATAATAGTAGTTACTTACCACAAGCAACAGCATATAATATACAGGATAGTTTATATGATTTGTCAAACGTGGGCGGAACCAGTCCTGGATCACCAATAAGAATAACTTATGTTGGTAATGTAACACCAGGTTCTGGTGGTTCATATTACTATAATCTTGTAAAAGCACAGCTAAATGCTATAGGATTTAGTTTATAATAATTAAAAATAAAATAAAATAAAATGGGAGTAAAATTTAACACATCAGAATCATCTAGTCTAAACTCAGACTATCCTAAAAGCATGGCAGTTCCAAATCAATATGGATTTGGTGGACTATCAGCTCATAAAGTAATTTCAGCAGCATCAACTAATTTAGATTTTATTAAAAAAGGTGGAGGTAGTGTATATGCTATCAACCTTCATAATAATACTAGTTCTGATATGTTTGTAAGATTATTTGATAAAGCTAGCGCACCAGTTAATGCAGATATACCTGCAGCAATCTTTTGTATAGCAGCAGATTCTTATCTAGATGTATCTTTACCAATTGGTATTGCATTTAAATTAGGAATAGGTATGAATTTAACTACAGGATCTGCCAACGGTAACGCTTCTGCAGTAGGAGCAGGTGATGTTGTTGGAAATATATTTTGGAAATAAAATTTAATATTTATAATAAAACAAAATGAAAAAATTAATATGCAAATTATTATGCGCTATAACTTTTAACAAAGTATGTTTAGGTTGGTGCGAAATGAAATGTTGTAAATAAATAAATTATGAGTAACAAAACAAATAAAGTATTAGGTAATGTAGAGCCAGGTGTAAAAAGAGAATCTGGTTCTGTTGTAAAATATTCAGAAGGTGGAGGTAAAGGAGGTTTTAGACCTAACCCTGATTCTACAGTACTAGGTACTATGAATTCAATTATCAAAGAAGGATACAATAAGAAATAAAAAGGAGCAAAACATTTAATATTAAGGCTTCTTACACCTATAAAATTATGGGATTATTCCCACTCCTTCTTATCCCTTATCATATCTAAAAGGCTGTATCTCTATTTTTATGTAGATTAGTTACTTCAGTTACCATACCTTGTTTTTTTCCTGCTTCTTTAGCACTTCCTTTATTATCTGCCATTATTATCATCCATTTAACATGACGAGCAGGATCTTCTGTTAACATCTTATTCCAAGGTATATAGTATACATTCCAATATATCATAATTTTTCTATTTCTTTTTGTAAGTTAGCTAACGCTCTCCACGCTACTTTAGCAGAGTGACGAATTCCATCACTATCTATTTTACCAGCATCAATAAGATGTCTAGATAAAGCATCTAGGTCATCAGTAGACTTAGTACGATCCCAGTGCAAAGGTTTATCAGGATGATGTTGTTTATTCCCAGCTAACGATACTCTTGCTACTTCCATGATTGCATCAGGAAAATACTTTAGTACTCCAGTATATATAGGTCTTTCTTTTCTTTCTTTTGAATTCATTTGTCTTTGTTTTTTTTATAGTCTATTATAAAGCCAGCTAATACGATTAGATTTAATCCTATGCTAGCTAGTATTTCATGTATGTCTTGATATATGTTTACGCTTAGATGTATATGTCCAACGATCCAGAACGGTATGGCCATCTGTTGACTGTACCAAATCAGAGCAAACTCAATAAATTTTTTCATGTGTTACTAAATCTTTACAGGTATTAATTTGTTTTAAATATTACAAGGGAGGGCAAGAGTATTAACGTATTGTTGGCTTATGCCTTTATGCCCTCCCCGTAATAACTTGTTTTATATGAGAGAGCAGGGCCCAAGAATGCAAAAACTCAGACCCTGGTTGGTTTCTCTCTATTTGTCCATTTGATCAGTCAAAGCAAACCATAAGAGGAATAGAAATAAAAAAAATAATAACATGTCCTCTAGCATACTCTATGATATATCAAATGTAAATTTATCTTGCTCTACTAAATCAACATCAATGCTAAGTTGACCCATATCCACATACTCTGCAGGCTTTTCAAACATAGGTTTAGTTGCAGGTGATCCTAATAACTCAACAGTTATAAAGTCATGAAAGTTCTGCTGATCATTAACCCAGTCCCGTGGATGTGCTTTCTTTAATGCATGTGTTATATGATTATAAAAGGCCCATCCTGACTCTTTACCTACTGAATAGTTATAGGAAGGCTTGATTAGTTCTTGTTTAACACAAGATAACTGTTGTGAATCAAGCAATCCTTCTTCAATAAATAAACGGCCAGCTAGTTCAGCTGCTTCTTTTGATGTTACTATAACATTCTTTAGCGCCTCTTTATCTTTTATTAATCTTTTGTAGTACTTCTCTGCTGACTTCATCTGATCACTCATATGAACATGTATATCATGTGAGGCAGACCATCTATGTTTTCTTTTATAGTTCATCATGTCACCAGCTATCATACCATTGTTACACACTGCAACATAGGCCCCAATTGCTGAAGCAAAGCTTTTTGTTTTATCATATGAATTAGTCCAAGCAAACATCATCCCAAGTTCTTTTTCCATTATAATGTCTCCATCTGTTGGATTAGTTGGGTATATATGATATACTCCTTGAGCTATGTTAGCATTCTTACTGGATCTATACATCTCTCTAGAGACCATAAATCCACTATCTGATAATAATTTATATGTGTTTTCTATCACTTCTCCATGTGATATAACTGTATAAGACTCACCGTGGTTAGGTAAGGGTGCATTTTCTAAATGCCATCTTGTTGTTTCTTTTGGTTTTTTGTATCCCATAATTGTTTTAAACTTTTAAAGTGTAAATATAATAAATTATTCTGAGTCAGGCAAAGGTTCTTCAATTATTTCTACCTTATACCAGCCCGGAATGTTATATTGATTGCCTTCTCTATCCGTACAAATAGAAAAAAGACCATCATTTGCTTCAAACACTAAAGGCTCATCATCTAATAGATTCATTGCCTCAGGTTTTTTACCTATGTAGTGCTTTCTTATAATTAATTTTAATTTAGTTCCTTTCTTAACTTCATTTAAATTCATATAAGTCATATTTAAGTGTTAACTCTTCTCCAGGTAGTATGTCTCTGATAGTTATGATCATCATGATTCCTGTTTCTATGTCTCTTGATTCAGCACTACCAATCTTTCTTAAGTTAGGTGTGTCACTGTGGTTTATAAACCCACCTAGAGGTGTTCTAATATAATCATTTTCAAAATTTGTGTTCTTTATATGTGATATGCCTAGGACCGTACCCTTACTAATAGATTTAGTAGAGTGCAATCCAAGGCCATGAAGAAGGGACTCTTTAATAGTAGTCCCTTCAGGCAATGGTCTATAGGTCATTTTAAAATAGTTTTAATTGATTAGTAGAGACTGTTAAGATGCTATTGATCTCAGTCTCAATTGCTTGCATATAGTATGCTTTATTAATATTATAGTTTTCCCATTTAGGCTCTACCTTTAATACGTTAAAGATAGTTTGGACCCATCTGCCAGACTCCAGTTGTATCTCTCTGTTGTCTTTCTTATTTACTTTGATGATCTTTACGCCATCATTAGAGATAAAGTATCTATTTATCTTTTGTAATTTATCTTCAGCAAATGCACCGTCTTTTATATATCTAGCTACTTGTTCCCAATCACCTTTAGATTTACCACCTATGCAGTAATCTAGAATGTTTTTGTTTTCTTCTAGATAGTCCTCAGGTAATACGTTGTTAACAAAGTATTGATATATAGCTTTTGGTATAACTAATTTGGATTTATTCTTATGCAACTGTAAATTATGAAAATCAAAACGTCCCTTTAATTTAACAGGAGCAAAGCTAAACTTATCATTCTCTACCTTAAAAAGATAATGAGGCTGACTTTGTTTAACTTCTCTCCATTTAGTGATATCAACGTCTATAAAGTTATTCACACCTATATAATTATTGACATCAGCTAATACTAGTTTCTGATATTCATCATGTTCTAGATTAAGATTTGTTTTTTCTTCCCATTCTTTACAAATACCCATATAATCATCTATGTATTCCCTTGGTATTAAGGTTTCTACACCGTCTGTATTCTGTAATAAAGCAACAGCACCCGGGATTCTCTCCATTATCTGCTCATAAAGCATCATTAGGGTTAGCTGGCCGTTGATAGTAATACGTAAACACAACTCAGGATCATAAAAGAAACTCTTTTCATCATTACTTAGACCAAAGGTTGAGTTAAGTATAATCTTATATACATAGTTCATAGGATTACTCTTAGGTATCTTCTTCCTTTCAGTAAAGAACCATTCATACTGATCACAAAACTCTTTCTTTGGAAAGTGTGCAGGAGCAAATTGATTCTTAATTGCTAGATTAGGGTAAAAACTTGTTACGTCAGAAGACATTATAACCATATCATCTGTAGATTCATATACTCCTTTGCTAGCAGCACCGTGTACACCACCTAAACCAAAGTGTGTTTTAACATTTTTATAGTTTACACTATATTTAAAACTACCTTTAAGCTTCTCTCCCTTTACTTCAATAGATTTAAACCTATCAAGTAACATATTAAACTCTGGAGATGTGAATGAGATGTATGGTAATATTATATCTTTTACTTTTACAATATCACGATAAGTCTTCATGTTTCTAAGATCTCTCTTAGGTATATTTAGCATGCGTGTTAAGAAATAACCAAAGACTTCTTTACTAATTCTTGGTTCTGATGCACTGAACATGTTAATACCATAAGTATTAGTTAGTTCTTTCCTTAGTTTTATTAAATCAGTAGACCTATTAAATATTTCTTTAGTAGATCTTACATCATTAATACAATACTCTAGAATAGTGTCTAGATCTTCTTGCGTATCTATCTTAGATGTATGATGTATAGGCATATCTAGGATATTCTCCCAGTCCATGCTATACTGTATCCATTTAAGACTTGAACGTTTAGCCGGGTTATCCCAATGGTGTAACTTAAACAGATCTATTTGACCTATTACCATTTTCCATTGTGGATAATCACTGAAATCTCTATTATTACTCTTCTCAATTGTTCTCTGTGCGTATTTATATATAGTATAAGCAACATCATTACCATCTATGTTTTCCCACCCTTTGTAGTTATCTAAGATGTAGTGTGTAACTTGAGCATCAAATCCCAAACCATTGTATGATATATGCCATTCTTTATTCTGTATGTTCTGTTCTAAAAATTTTATAAACTCTGGTAGATCATTTCTTAGCCTGCATATTACAAAGACCTCTGTCTTATTAGTTTTGTAATCTTCAAATACGGCAGTGAAACAATCAAATAGAGTTTCATAATCCATTACCCAATGATTTTTCATGTATGTTTTGATTTATATTTTCCCATAACTCCGTTATGTTTTCTAGGATTACCATATTTCTTGGTCCTCTTATCTATACGTGTATACTTTTTCTTTTCAGGAGCTCTTAGTGCTCCCGCCATGCCTTCTCCTACCTGCATGATGTATGTATTATATTCTTTCATATTGCATTTTTATTTAATAGAGCCAAAAAAAGCCCAAATCAATGAGCTTTTCTTTTTTTAGTCAACCGTAAGTGGAATACTATTGACCAGGTAATATAATCTTAGAAGGTTCAGTTTTCTGTAAGTCTACAAAGAACTCTTCAATTGAAAAGTTTTCTGCATTGACAGCAAACATATGAATAAATGTTTCAATATCTGCTCTATCACTTAAATAAAACTCAGAGAATGTATCAACTAGTCTTCTCTCTTCTTTATGTGTTTTTCCTGTTTGCGGATTAGGTTTCTTAAGCCTTTGAGGTTGTCCATCATCATCTAGCTTTGGAACCATATGATATGATTGCTTCATTACTTTACTGATGACTGCTAAAATGCCTGACGCAGGGTCAAACATAGCTTCTGTATACGGTGAGTCTATACTCACTGGGATTAATGTGAATGATTTAGCATTTCTAAATGTAGAATTTACTAACATCATATTTTGTCCTATTTGTGCCATATTATATATTATTTAGATGTCAAATATATGGAACTTTCTTTTAATAATTGAGTCAAAATAACATTATTATCAATTAATATTTCTTTTTCCATGTTTGGTGCAGAACAGACTTCATAAACATCTTCTAGTAATTTAATGTTTACATTTAAATCTTTAGCATATGCTTCATGAACTTCATCTGGCTGCAGAAACCCTTGTATATATTGTATTTGTTCTTCATCAGCCGTCTCAAAGAATTCAAGTATTGATATCTTTGCGTTGATTGAGTATTGAGAATACTTACCTTTTATAAAATTCTTATAGTCATGAGAATATTTATCAAAGTTGAATATAAACATCTGTCTATTTTCATCTAATGATATATGGTCTCTGAATAATGGGTGTGCTATTAGGTGTCTATTTGCAAACTTTTTAAAATCAGAAGTAAGTTTACATTTATATACACACAATAACATCATATCATCAGTAGAGTATACATCTTCCCAAGCACAATAGGTTTCCCTAGGTACATACTTTATACCTCTACCTAAAGCTAGCAGAGGATATAGAAAGACTTTACTCTTCTGAAAATATTCTGTGTATACATGGCCCATACTATAATTTAATCTTATTTGTTAAGAATTCAATAGGTAATGAGTAATTTCTACTGTTATAATGGAATTTTGCAGTGTTTATTGCACCTCCAAGACCATCCGCCCAGTCATTTACTGTGTTATTTGATACATCAAATACATAAACCTGATCATATTTATCTATTACAATAAACTTAAAATCTATACTATATTCATTTCTTTTATCACCCAATGTATCATATACAAGCTTCATATAAATAGCAGCTTGAAGCCAGTAATTATAAAAGTCTACTGTGTCTTTAAACTCAGAGACTGTCTTCCCGGTTGTTTTAAGATCACATATAGTAACTTCCTTTTTGTCTGTATCTACTGAATAATAATCTATATAACCATGAAGGCCAAAATCACAATCAATTAGTTCAGACTTAAGGTACTTCTCACTAAATGTTTCAATAGGATCTAAATCAAAGTCTGTTTTTACTTCACTAAACAAAGACATCACATCTTTATTTTGTTTTAGTAATTCTACTCTTTCTTTACATCTTGATAAGGTATCTTGATCAACAACATCTACATTACTATTACCTAAGAACTTCCAGTATGGTTCATTATCTGCAGTTCTAATCTTAGAAAGTCTTGACTCATCAGCTTTTAAGGACTGATATAGGTTTAGATTCTTAAGTGAATCCAAAATTATAAAGTCTTCACAACTTACTAGTGTTTCTGCATCAGTATGTAGAGACATGTCTTTTAATACTTTTCTAATGTTATCACTTGGGCTCTTACCTGGAACAACGCT
>WLWG01000153.1_pt1 | contig 69095 bp, 67 predicted proteins | sample 6712871 | NCBI WGS metagenome assembly WLWG01 (sample SAMN12718693, study PRJNA515312) | sponge metagenome | isolation source: marine sponge | host: Mycale hentscheli | place: New Zealand: South Island, Marlborough, Capsize Point | collected 2003-05-01 | reverse complement strand
ATGAATAAAATATGTATTAAGCAAGGAAAACATCAACCAGGTCTTTGGACCGATCTTAAAATGCACTACCCGTTTTTTCATTCCGCAAAAAACGGGTTTAAATCGATTTCTTTTTCTCTGGAGTTTGACAGCTCAGTGCTTTATGACACTGAACAGTTTAGTGATGATATTAATAAAATCTATGGGCTGTCTTTTAATAACAAGCCCTTTAAGGAAGATGGTGAGTGGCAAACGCCCCACCACCTCAATTCATTTCGAATTGGATGGGTTCCTGCTGACAACTACCAACAAATATTAAACAAAATACACCTGGTTTCCTATCAGTACGTGAATGGTAACCGTAGAGTGAAAATTTTAACCGATGTGCGTATAAACCACCGTTATGAAATTAATGCAACAATGGACTACAACTCAAACCAAATTGTCGTCAAGGTGGTTAATGACAATGCCATGTCAACCAATAATTTGGAATTTGAGCACAACACAACAACGTCATTTTACCTTGGTAGTTATTTTGGTGGAGACAAACCAACGATGAAAAAAATTCAGTACGAATTTAAAAAGTCAAAAAGTTAATAACTCCGAAAACAAATTTGTTAATTACTTTGAAAAGAAGTTACCCCTATTTTTTTTCGATGATCTGAAAAATTGACCCCTGTATAAAATATCGAATAGAGAAAATATCGGTTAAAAAGTTGTTCATATCCTCTTCATAATCAGTTAATAAAAGTGTTAAAAACTCTGAAAAAATTATACTTTTTTGTATGTGGTGTCGCTATTTTTTGTATATTTGACAATACTTCTAACCGATTACTACTATCTCGGTTTGTGGGTGTCGAAAATTAAAAAGGACTGTTGAAAAATGGTCCTTTTTTTATTTCAAACCGGTTGAATTTTACCATACTTTTATTCACGACATATACATGGTGTTTTATAGTGTTTAATATCGGTAACCGATTCGTGAAATCGAAATCCCTTGTAAACACGAGCTTCTCGGCACACCATTTCAAGGATTCGACACCCACGAAAAACAAAAACGAGAGTAAAAAACAAATAGATAGTAGTGATCATGCATAATATAACCCCCGGCAATGTTCAAACGGTAACAACCGGGTTCCGACGCGATAATCTTTCAAGATATTTACGGAGTAAATGCAACACCGGTAGGGCGGTGGATGGCGGCTATCAGTTACACCTTGTCGTACAAGATCGAAATTGACGAAAATTTAGTTTTCTCGACGAAAATCTTCATTAAGGGGTAAAACTGCTAAGATAAAATCGCTTAGGGAAGGCCGGGATGTGTTTAAATTTTACCCTCTTGTAGCTATTTCGGTCGCTTTTAAGGACACTTCGACCTTACCAGCATGATCTTCCATCTCAATCACCAAACCTTTCTTAAATTGAATTTTAGTGATCCACCAGGTTGGTTTATCGTCGATGAGCATCACCAGGTAATCCTTATCAAGTTCAATGGTAAATGGTACTAAAGCCTTCCCATTTAACTTATAATAACCCGTCTGACCATCTATGTTGGCATGAAACTGGTAGGTGTGCATTGTTTTACGATCAATGAACATACGCCCATTCATCAGGCTAAATATTAATTCAACAACCGGATAAAACATTTTTGTATATATTTGTATTAATTATTAATACTAACTAACATGGACAAAAACAAGCAAACCCCTAAAAAACGAATAGATGCCATACGCTTTCCGGAACCAAGACGTGAGGCAATCGAAGAGCTACGTGTAACAGAAGAGCGTAGTATGAACTCAATGGTCAACACCCTGGTAAGTGAAGCGCTTAAAGCCAGAGGAATTAAGGTAAAGTAGATATAAAAAATCCCCGGCAGCTGGAACCGCCGGGGGATTTCATGGAAAATCAACGGAGTAAGTGACCAACTCTTTACCGTGACAAAAACAAATTTACCCAAAATTACCATTTATTATAACGAAAATTGTATATTTATCATGTCCAATATTTACGGGCATATACTGTTGCGATCCACTGGACCCCACATTTCCAGTTAATCGAATCACCGAAAACCCTCACTTTACAGTGGGGGTTTTTACTTGCGCAACAATTTACCACTTTTCAAATATACAAAAAAGGCATTTATGCATGCAGAAATGCGATTTATGTATACAGAAACTCGATTTATGTTAACATTTATTTGATTTATGTATGCATAAATGCGATTTATGTTAACATAAATAAATCCACCTAATCGATTTTTAACTAACTGCGGTACTAATATATTTTTGTATAAGGTTTTAAACATTTTTGAGCATTACCAGTACTTGGCAATGTTTATAACTGCGGTTTCCCTTTCTCCGCACTCGGCCTCATATTAGTTAAATTTGGTACTACACGCTTTCAAAAATGGGTCGAAAAATTAAAACAACAGTAACCAGCTTTCCTCACAAAATTGTAGAGGACAAAAGGATACTGGACCATTTGACGATCCAATATGGTAACGATGGTTACGCTTTACTGTTTCGGCTCAGGGAGAAAATGAGCTTAAACGGCTTGCATTATATTGTCTTTAAGGACGCACTTGATTTACCGATCATGGCCAGAGAATTTCATCTGGAGCAAGATGAGTTAAAATCGATGTTAGATTTTCTCTGTGAAAAAAAGTACATCGATAAAAAGTTATGGGAGGTCAAGCGTGTTGTTTGGATTCAGTCTTATATCGATGTGATACAATCCCAATACAAACGCCGGGGAGCTAAATGTATTACCTACGAGCAAATAGTTGAAAAATTCCTTAAACCGAAAAAACGCGCTTCATTGCGTGCTGAGTTCACCTTCGAGGATTTCTTAACACTGTTTAACCAAATCACGGGACAAAAAAGACAATTGAAAGGATGGCGCACAAAAGCAGGGCCGAAATTTAAACAGCTTATCAAGCAAAATTACACGATGGCTGACTTTAAAACCGTCCTCAACAATGTTACGCGTGATGAGTTTTTAGTCAAGGGTAATTACATTACCCCGTACTACGTATGTAAGCCGGATATATTCGACAAGTTTCATAATGTTCAATCCGCCGAACCAAAGAAAGTGTGGCAAGGTAAAGTTGGAAATGGATTTAATCGGAGGTGAGTATGGAATTGCACTATGTGGATACCGATCAATATGCTGCCGTTGATCTGGAAGAGGCAGTACTTGGCGCTTTAATGCTTGAAAAGGGAGCGCTTTTTGAAATCTTAGATATTCTTAAAACACCTGGCGTATTTTCCGATGAGAAGCGCAGGATTGTTTACAAAGCAGTTCTGGAATTACACAATGAAGGCAATCCAATCGATATACTCACTGTATCTAACAAGCTTAGGAAACAGGATCGCCTCGACGATATTGGCGGAGCATTTTACATAAGCACATTAACAAACCGAGTCTCCAGCGCAGCCAACATTCAATACCACGCCCGGATCATCTGTCAGTTTTACATTCAACGTGAATACATCAGGTACGCTGAGCGTTTACATGAACATGCTCAAGATAATAAGATCGATGCTGTAGGCCTATTAGATTACAACCAAGCATTTCAAAACGAGATATCATCATTCTTCCACGCTGGCCAATCAGTCAAAATGGAAAATGTATCAAAAGAGTTTTTCAAGACGCTGGAGCGTCAGATGAAACGCAATACAGAACTGGCCGGTTATTCAACCGGATTTTCTGACTTAGACAACATCTTATTGGGCCTTCAAAACGGATCTTTGATCATTGTGGCTGCTCGTCCGGGAGAGGGTAAAACAGTTTTGGCCTGCAATATAGCAACTCACGTTGCTGATTACGAAAAAATGCCGGTAGGTATCTTTAGCTTGGAAACACCGGCAACACAACTGATGGGCCGAATGATTTCTGCGGACCTGGAGATCCCTCACCGTAAAATCCAAAAAGGTTTTTTATCACCATACGAATTAGAAAACTTACACAAAAGTAAAATTCATAACTTACCGATTCACATTTACGACAACTCAAATCTTACGATTAACGAGTTGCGTGCTCATGCCATTAGGCTGTTCCATGAAGAAGGCGTTCGCCTGATCATCGTGGACTATTTGCAGCTAATGGGTGGGAAGCGACGAAGTGGGGGCACTCGTGAAGAGGAAGTTAGCAGTATATCTCGTGGGTTGAAGATCTTGGCCAGGGAATTAAACATTCCTGTCATTGCCGTTGCGCAACTGAGCCGTGAAGCAGTAAGAAGGGGTGCAGGACCTCCCCTACTCTCTGACCTTCGCGAATCTGGAGCGCTGGAACAAGATGCTGATACAGTAATCTTTATTAACCGTCCGGAAATACACGGATACGAGGTTGATCAAGAGGGAAACAGCACTAAAGGTAAGGCAGTGGTGGTTGTGGCTAAGCATCGACATGGAAGCACTGGAGAGCTACCGCTGGAATTTAAAGGGCAATACTATAAATTTAGTCAAGCCGCTTAAAAGCAGATTTAGTGCTGATCAATTAATTATTAAAACAACGCATGACCAAAGCGATGAAGAAAATTTTGAAAAATGCGAGGTTCAGAAAAGCCCCCAAGGGAAAACATCATCTATTATGAGCTGAAAACTAAACTTGAAGAGCACAGTAAAGAAGATGCACATCCCGTTTTTAAATGTAAGTCGAAGGACAAAGACGGAAAACAACTGTCTAATGAAACGGAATTAACCGGCCATTTGGTCGACCTTCGATTTAAAGAAATAAAATACGGCCATTACAGCGAAAAAGCCGAACTGGTTGAATTTGAGCTGTACGATCCACAAACCGATGAACGATACCTAATCAGTTCATGGCAAAATAGTCTCTCAAGAGACTTCCTTAATCAATTACTTAACTGCCCGCTACCTTTTGATGAGCCACTGAGATTGTCGCTTTACAAAAAAAACGACTTTGCAAACCTCAGCCTCAACGTTAATACTGAATGGCCTGGTGTTCGATTCAAATGGAAAGAGGACATTGCTCCACTGATCACCGAAGTAGAATTTAAAGGAAAGAAAATGAAAGATTATAGCGCGGTTGATCGTCTCATGCAGAAAGAAATAAAATTACTAACCATAAAGGCAATCAAAGTAAATGCTGAGAGATTCTTGAAAACTACCGTTGAAGACGCACCAAAGGTAGAAGATCCGGATCCCACTGAGCATGATGAAACAGATGACTTGCCTTTTTAATAAATAGTGCGTATGGAAGTTGAAGTACAATTAAGAGTGTTTCCGGGAATATGCACTGTTCAACAGTTGGCAGCAGAACTCAAACAGCCTACCTCTTTGATTAACGCAAGGAAAAGAGATATGCTGGATGTTTGTTACCCGTTTCCTTTTGTTGATCAGATAACCGGTAAAAAGAAAAAAGGTCCTGTATTCATCGTGATGAATGAAAAGTACGAAATCTTTCACGAACGTTATAATCGGAGTTAACACTTAATTGGCTACAACATGAAAACTAATTGGCTACAACATGAAAACCGTCTTGGAAATTATCCGGGAAAATCCGGATATCGAAATCATCGATATTCCTTTACATACACCTGAATGGTACGATTTTAGGTTAAATGGCATAGGAGCGAGTGAAATTGGGTATGTCCTTCGTAAGAGTGATTGGAAGGATTCCCTACCTGTTTTTGAAGAAAAAGTAGGCCTTAAAAACTTGGCCTTCTCCTTGAATGAGCACATGACATTTGGCTCATACCTGGAGAAGAGTATTGCCGATGTGTGGACCTACTATGATGGGGAGGAATACTACGAAAATATCAATGCCGGTAAGCGGATCCGCTCGTGTGAAACCGAGCAGATAAAGAACCGGTATTTTCGAAATAAAAAGTATCCCTGGCTATTCTGCTCGTTGGACGGAATTATGCCGCCAGGGACGCCCACGACCGATGGCCGAGTCCTCGACAAGCTTGGCGTTTTGGAGATTAAAAACCAGCGCTCTTTTGTCCTTAAGAAATGGGATATCGGTGTGCCTCCAGAACAGCTGTATCAGCTTCACCAAATCATGTTGATTTTGGAGGCTGATTACGGCGAGATTGCAACATTAGTAGATGGCTGCCATCTCCAGGTAACACCTGTAGACCTTGTGCCAGAACTTGCCAATGACTTGATTGAAGAGTCCCGTAAGTTCTGGTACAACCAGGTCTTACCGGCAAAAGAAACTAAAAAGCTTTTGGACAAGGCCTACTTTCAAAATGAATACCAGCTGGCCACAGAACTTGAGGCTGAATTGTTTGGCTTTCAACCCGAACCTATTGGAACTCCAGCTTACATTCAATACCTGGCAGAATCCGCCAGAGAAGAGCCATCACCCATTACTGCCGATTCAGAAATCTACAAGCATGCCATGCATATGAAGCGGATCGATGCCGTTAAAAAGCAACTGGATAAAAAGAAGAATGTACACGAGGCGTTCATACGCCATCATTTCCTGCGATATGATGGCACAGAGATGGAATTTGGAGACATGGGATTTGTCCGGCTTAAAAAACGAAAAGGGAGTGATCGTGCGACCCTTTACAACTACGTGAAAGATGAACGATCAAACACTCAAATTGAACAAGAAGCATTTCTGGAGGTTGAAAAAATGGATGTGGTATGAAAATGAAACCTAAGTGGGTTCAACCAACGCTTATAAAAAGAAAATGGTATCAAGCACAGATTAAGACTAAGATTTATCGAAATGACAAGCAAATGTGGGAAGAGAAATTATTGCTATTCGGTTTTATAAAATTCTACAGGTATATGCAAATGAAAGAGGACGGATACATGTATTACTACTATAGACTTATTAAACACAGATAAAATGAATGTACGATTACTACGAAATGAATTAATGGTGCTACCGGCAGTGGCAGAAGACATTACAAAAGGAGGGATCATTGTCCCAACAGAAGCCAGAGAAAAACCAAGTGAAGGGACCGTTATTGAATGTGGCCCTGATTGTCAAACCGTCCAGAAGGGAAACTACATCTTTTATGACAAGAACCAGGGGACTCAATGGCAACATCCGGAAACTGAGCAGATCTTTCTCCTGATTCGGGAACACGATGTTAAACTAATCGATGATGATAGAAAAGCAAGTTAGAATAGGGATCGATCCGGGAAAGCATACCGGTGTCGCTGTGTGGGATGATAACGAAAGAAATTTTACCTACATCGATACCATGCATATACATCGAGCACTCAGGCAAGTAAAATCCATGCGCGCGATGATCAATGAAGTGGTGATCGAGGATGCAAGGGTTACCTGGTTTAAAGGAGATCCTGCCAAACGACAAGGTGCCGGCAGCATTAAAAGAGATTGCACAATTTGGGAGGATTTCTGTACCGACTATGAGATCCCTTTTAGGTTTGTGCGACCACGAAAAATATTAACCAAGCTCACCGCTGATCAATTTGAATCATTAACCGGGTACAAGGGCAAGACATCGGTACATGCCAGAGACGCTGCCATGCTTGTATTCCAAAACAAATCACATGATAGTACACAGCGTTGGCATTAGCTTTTTATTGGGCCTAATAATAGGCTACGCTTATGCTAAAATCGATAAGGATACAAAATGAAAGAATTTAATAAAGTAAAAGCTGCAGTCACCCGACCGGAGATCACAGCTAAGTTCACTTCGCACAACTGGTACGAATTAAACTTTAAAAGAGAAGCACAATTTTTACTTGTGCATTTAGTAAAAATGAAGATCATTGATAAGGTGCAGATAGAGGATCTGGACCAGGTATTAATTGATACTGCCATTGCCGGCATTACATTAGATCCCACACTCAATTTTGCTTATGTGAGTGTAAGGAAAATAAATAACAGGTTGGCTATTATGTATGATGTTGGATACCAAGGTATGATCAGTAAGCTCAAATTACTGTCAGACATACAAGATGTATTCGCACACGTAGTTTTTGATAATGATCGATTTGAAGGATCACAGGGCGTGGCTCCGGATCTGCAGCACACCCCTTATTACTTCCTTAAAAAAACCAGGAAAGAGCGAGGTACACCCTGGGGAGCCTACGCCGTCATTGTTTTTAAAGGTGGATATCGCAAATTCGATTTCTTGCCGGTAGAGCGCATCGAGGAAATCCGGAACCTCTCATCGGATTACAAGATGGATAAGAAAAATGGAACCAATTTCAGTGCCTGGAACAACGAGCATTGGGAAGAAATGTGGATGAAAACAGCCATTAAGCACATCTACAAAACCATTCCTAAAAAACATTTTGGAAGTGATTTGGCCGCAGCTGAAGAAATTACCAAATCCTTTACCCAAGACAATGAAGCTCAGGGCATGCATATCGATACTCCAACGGCAGTCACTGAAGTGGTAAAAGATAAAATGAAAGCTGCTGCAGAGCAGGCCATCAAAAAGGGTAAGGTAGAAAAGAAAGTGGAAGAAAAGGCGCTAACCAGAAAGGAGCTATCGGAAATTTACAAGCGTTCGAACGGAAAAAAACAACTGGAGCTATATGCTAATAAGCTGGGAATTTTGGAAATCATTATTAAAAACCATACCGGTAAACGGCTGAGTAAAAAAGTGGTGTATGAAGCCATTTTAAAACACTACGACAACAAGGAGGTGGCCCATAAAAATAATGGAACTGCACCTGCAGTGAAAGAAAAGGGGAACAGCCTACTACAAACCATTGAGCGCCTGAAGAAGGAATATCAAAAACCAGGTTTAGGATCCTTTGTTAAAGTTTCCTCCAGGATCATCACTCTTTTAGATTGCCCAACCAAAGATCCTCAGAAGCTACGAAGCGTCAATGGGTGTTCTGCTCTTTATGGATTAATACAGCACTACGATGCTGAAGAAGAGTTAAAGAAAAAGTTAGGCAAGGATCCATACGCATACATTGCAAAAGCATCAAATGACGAACTTGGATCCACCTTACTATCACTTTAGGACAGAAAAGGAGGTATTTTTTCATATTAACAACACCAGATCCAAGCGAAGTTTTTTAACTGGAGAACCGCTTGGTCCAGATCTGCAGGCATGGAATTTTGCCCATGTGTTGCCAAAGCGAAAAAACGCTTATCCCGGATTTAAAACCTACGCTAAAAACATCGTGCTCTTAAGTAGAGAAGAGCACGAGTTTTGGGATACCAGGCGTGGTAAAATAGATTTGCAGAAAGAACCTTACTGGCAAAAGCTCATCGATCTGGAGCGTGAGTTGAAAATAGAATACCGCAGACTCTTTCGCGGAATTAGGTCCTAAAATTTGTATATTTGATATACGCAAAAATTTAAAATGGCCACATGCTATCAATCATCTTACAAACCGGTGTTGTAGACGCTGCTAATGCTACTCCGGATCCACTGGTAAATTGGATACTTGGTGTATTGGGAGCAACGATTCTGACGCTGGCCGGTGTGATTGTTTATTTGTACAAAGATAAAGTCCGGCAGGACAAAAATCATAAGGAAGACATGAAGGAAGTGTACGATAAAATGAACCACCTCATTCAAAAAGCAATCGAAACAATGGCTGTCACCAATGAGAGACTAAAATGAATTTGACCATGAACTTATCGTTTTTCGCTCCCCAAAAAAAGGAAAAATCCTTTCACCAAAAACAAATTATCAATGATGATCTTATGGACCGGATGCATGAACGGATCCGCGCACTTAGAAAACCACTGATTGACTCGGTAGATCTTACTAATGTAAAATTTCATCTAACCAATAATTTTGAGCCGATCAATACTACCTATGGCCGGGGCATACAAATGAAGTTAAGCGAAGCTCAAATGATGGGTGATGCTCAGCGAATCGAGATCAAATATCAGCCTGCAGGAGAAATGATTCCCCACTTCTGCAACGATTGCTATGAACTGATCAGGGTAAACTCCGGAACACTGACAGATAAAATGATCAACGAAACCTACAGCAAGGGAAGTATCGTTGTGCTGAAAAAAGGCGTTACTCACCATCTGCATTCTCAAGAGGGCGCAGATCTAACCACCTACCAGGTTTACACCGACAACTATCAACCCTACCTCCAAGAATTATTACAAAATTAAAACCCCGGCACATGGCCGGGGAAATTAACATACCAGTTGGAGACAACAGATATTCAAATAGATGAATAATAAAATTACAAATTATTTACCAACCTATCAACGAATATTGTAATGATATTCCTGGTGAAATGGTAAGATGACCCGAAGAGAAAGAGTAATTCATGTTAATGCTGGGTCCTAAATTGATCCGGTTTGGTTTAGTTTGAAGATTGAAAGTTCTGATTTCCGTTGTGATGGTATAGGGGTTTAAGTTTTTTACCGTCGCCTCCCCTACTCTTTTCTTAAACCACTTTTCTCGCTTCCAGGATTGAGACAATTCGAACTCATTATATACTTTAAAAGAATATGCGATGGTATCTTTTTTGGCTGTTATTTCACCTTCACTCCACTTTTCCTTCCAATCGGTAAAGTAGGTAGGATAGAGGTATAAAATGCTATCGTGGTAAATGGTATCTCCTGGAAGAACAGTAGTTTGAGAAACACCCTTAATCCTGGAGATATTTTTAAGTACTGCAGCATTATAGGCATTTGTTTTCTTGACCAGCTCCTGCAGCTGCAGAACTGTTCCTTCAAGCCCCTTAATCTTGGTAAAGTCTTTTGCCTGGCTTACCTGAAAATCTGCAATCCATGCCTTGGTGCTATCAGCGTTATATTTTACAGTATCTGCTAAGGCATGAATAATTTGCTGTTGATCATCAACCTGGTTGCATGAACGCCGGTTTGAAATAATAAGGCCCACAACGGTGGCCAGCAGAATCCAATTCAGGCGATTCACTTGCTAAATTTCTTATACGCTGCAGCCATTTTAGTGTCATACTTATTTTTCTTGTAACCTGGTCCGTTGTATCGCTTTGCAAACCCTGCCCAATCTTTTGTTTTTAGGTATTTATGCCAGCCTTGATTTAAGCAAATCCGAACAAAGCACAACAGCTGCTGCCCCTCACCCATCGTATTAAAATCAACGAAGGCTTGAACAGTACCAAAACTTGCTTGTTGATAGTTAAATCCCATGATCTGAAACAGCCCATATGATGCAGACATTAATGCAGCCTCTTTATCTATTAGCATGGCTCGTTCAAGCCTATCCCATTGATCTTTGTTGTAATACTTTTTAGTCCAGGAGGGGTACAAAATGTCTTTGTTATCATCATTAGTAACCAGCTCAGCGTTACCAAGCTTCTCATCCATAAACTTGTAGAACTTATGACCTTCAAATAGAATTTTAACCCTACCATCGGTTTTAAATCCACGTCCAGCAGATTCCACTGCAGTTACTGCTTTTATTGTCGCTGTGTCAACACCCAGCTCTGCAGCAGCCCGATGATAATCTGCTTCAGTAAGAGATTTTTTGTTCCGCTTAAGTTCATTTAATGTTGCGGGACCTATTATACCATCGACAACCAACAGATTGTCGCGTTGAAATGCTTTAATAGCAAGTAGTGTTTGCTTGCCAAAAATTCCATCAACATTTACATAGTATCCCTTTTGTTTAAGTAGGTTCTGAAGTTCGCGCACGCGCGATCCTTCATCTCCTTTTTGTAAGACAGCCATTTTAGATTTGTTTTGCGTTTATATGTTGTAGCCATTATTTAAAGTTAAATCCCTTCATGTCAACAGTCGATGTGCCTGAAGATATCTGTATAGTAGTGGAGTTGAACGTGACTGTTACCGATGTGCCTGGTAGGTGAAAAGCTGGCGGAGTGCCTACTTCTGTATAAACATTAAGATCAACAAAGAAAGGATGAAAATCTGTTCCAATTTGAACACTTCCACTGGCATAATCAATGTTTGCCAGATTCACACTGTTGGGATAAGTCACCGCTGTGGTTCCCACAGTTGCCTTATCCAGTATGGTTACTTGTTCAACGAGCTTACCACCAATAAGGACATTTTCCTCACTCACATCACTATGGATCTGTAGATCTGCATTGATATTGTACCTGGTTTTGGCTGGACCATGCTCTAAAAATAGGCCTAACCATCCATTTGCAGCATTGTACATATTTAACAAGTCGTGCTCTGAAGGGACATCGCTGGCAGATGTAATGGTATAATCGTAAAGCTGTATATGCGAAATTGCCACCAAACCATTACCAATAAAAATATTGTTAAAATCAAAATCACTGGCAGGCCTGCCAGTACGTGTAATGAAATTGTCTGAAGAATCACCTTCATATTCTCCATCAACGATGATTTTTATACCAATTTCAGGATCGGCTTCCGTATCATTTTCATTTGCTTTTTGGAACAACATTAACACCCTGTTAGGAGCATTTAATTGTTCAGTGGTTTGACGGCTGGGATCATAAATTCCATTATCATCAAAAGCGCTCCCTGCATTAATTGTTTCATCAGCATAGGTTGTCGGAGCATTCCAATTTTCAGTAACCTGGTAATCTGCTGAAATTTGGTAATGGATTGCTGCGTTGGTTAACGGACTTGCAGTATCAATGAAAACAATTCTTCTTGCAACTTCCAAATCCGTGTTATCATGATCGTATGAAACATTGAGAGTTAGAGAATTAAGTCCAAATGTAAATATCACAGTACTGGCTGCTTGATCAGCACCAACATCAGTAATAACATAGTTTTGGGTTTGAACTCCCTCATCATTATCGTTGTTAAACCGGTGAAAGGAAATTCGCACCGTCAAGCTTCCAGTCAAGTTATCCGGAATAACTACTTCGGCCGCCTCAATTAAATTTTGACCTACACTGATTCGCCATTGGTTATTATCTACCTGCAAAAACACGTTAATTGTTCTCGTTCGTGCTCCACCATCACCCCTACCCACACGTACTACAAGCCCATCGGCGCCTTGTCCAATTAATTTCACAACAGCCTCTTGGCTTGTTCCAAAGCGGAGCATATCCACATTGGTTGTATTCGATAACGGAGTCTGCAGCGAATAATCAAAACCAATTATTTTTCTAAAACTGGTCGTAATTGGCGTATCTCCCGATGTGTTTTGGATTCTAACATTATCTCTAAAAAGAAAACTTTGGGATCCTGGAAAAAGAGTGTTTGCAGGATCATTAGGATTAGTGTAAAAAAAGACATGTCCAGTACTAAAATCATCGATGGTGGCACCAGTAATATCACTAAAGAAATTAACTGAAGGATTAGTCTTACGACTTTCTGTCCAAAATGCCGCAAATAACCTGGTAACTGTGGCTGTAATGCGAGTGGGATTTATTGGGGCAACCCAATCAGATCCAGCTTCCACCGTTCGGGTTAGCACCCTATGAAAATCCTGTACTGCTGTACTCTCATTAGAAGACCCGCTACCTGTAAAAATGGCGTTTTGCAAGCCCTGTGTCAGAAATCCCCTGGCAATGGAGTTTTCACTATAGTTTTGCGATCCTATTTTGTATTCGGTATCAAATGTGTATTGAGTTATATCGCTTATTGTCCCATATGGTGCCCAAGAATCTGTCGATGTAATAGGGATTGTAACGCTATACATTTTTTGCCCTGGTATGCGTGTTGGTAAAAGAGCTGTAGTTACAGCCGTCTCACCACCACCACCTTGTGGGCGAAATTGAGTAAGATCATAATTGTCAGCGATTGCAACGTGAAAAGTTTTAGCAGAACCAAAACTTGGAGGTATAATGGTGTTTACGACATTTGTGTCAGCGGAAACATAATCATTGATGTCTGTAGAAATTTCATCCAATGCTTCTCTCCATCTAAAAAGCGCGTTACTTGGTGCAGTACCAAAAAGCATTACTGGACTTGTACTTGCGCCCTCAGTAATACCCGCAAGCTTTCTTCGCTGAATTGGCGTTACACGGCTTTGAATTACAGCGTTTTGTGCATCCTGAGAAAATGAACCAAAAGGCTCGTTAGCCAATGTTGTGCCAAGATCCACATCAGTTCCATCCAATGTAAAAAAACGATTAGTTGTAGTTGGATAAACAGCAAAAATATCGGTGGACTGCCCATTTATTCTTCCTCTCCCTGCAAATGTTCCAAAAATAAAATAATTAAAGCCGCTGTCAGCATCGCTAAGTTGTGAGGAAATTTCTTCAAAATTGCCCTTTATAGGAATAGACTGTAATACATCCTGCCCATCTGCAGATAAGCGATGTAAAACTTGCGTGTTATTAGCAACATCTGGAGTAATCTGCCCTGTGGGGATTTTGATCACAAAATTTCTACCTAATATTATAGATCCTGCTACCCCCCCACCTGTAACCACTCCACTTGCTGTTAAGGCAGATCCTAAATTACTTTCCTCTGTTATGGCTGCTCCATTAGGAAGACTATAAAATGTAGTGGATGTGGTCGCGGTAGATCCTGCAATATCTTGATTGGTTTCAGCTATAGTGGCATCAAAGTGAAAAGCCTTGGAAGTTGTTGGAAATTCATTGCCTGTAAAGGTGTCCCAATCATCCAAGTTGGATGTTCCTGGACTATCCTGTGTGGCCAATAACCAGCTACCTTCAGTTACTGCGCGATCAAATAAAAATCCGGAATTACCAATGCGATAAGCAAAATTTTCCAGCACTCCAGAAGATGGTAGTGTAACGCTGTTAGAAGGATCTGCAGATCCTGCAGTAATTGTAGTATCTTGAATTTGCCATGTTTTTGGTACGGTTGTTTCACCAAAGCTAATTCCGACAACAGATCGAAGATATCCCCGGTTATCCCCAGCAATGTAAACCAAATTGCTGCCTGAAATATAAAGTTGAATTGCATTCGCTGTTCGGGATCCGCCAGCATTTAATGTAAAATGTGTATAGGGAACAGATTGTGTGGCTGCAACAAGTGAAGATGCTAAGATTAAAATGTTAGAAACATCTCCCGCAGACTCTCTTGAAAAGCCAATTTCGATTAATGCAAAATCACCTACTGAAGTAACGCCTGTCGGAAATGTTAAAGGCGCATTAAATGCCGTTACATTAGCAATAGTTGGTTGTGATGCTATAGTATATAACGTTTCTCGGCTTGCTAAAGCAGCCACTTGCGTTGAACGCCCATCCTGACCAGCTGGTCCACGCGCTCCAATTATTGACCTGGCCTGCTTAAGTGAAACTGCAGGAGCGATCATCGAAACCTCACTTAAGTTAGCAACAACTCTTGTTGTTAAGCTGGTGCGATCAAAAGCAGTAAAAGTTAGCCGAAATCTATAATCAAATGTTGTTCCAACAATGGCAGCTGTAAGATCACCTGTTTCTGAAAATACGTGTTCAAAGGAAAACTGATTTAAAGCTATGGTGCGCGGCTCAGTGGCATCTATTGACACATTAATATTGTCAGTTATGGTTACCTCTGCTGCGCCCTGCCCGATAAATTGTGTCAACTCACCGGTAACTTGCAGATCACAAGCTGCATCGCTTTCCAATTGAATTTGCCCCTCAAAGATGTATTCCAACGGAATATCAAAATGTATTGCCCCGACCGAATTTTTCTGTGGCACAATGTCAAAAGTGGGTGCTGCTCCAGATGCAGGAATAGCATAGGTAGTAGCAATTGTGCCAAGTCCAACACTTGCAGACAAGCGCTCATAATAAAAGTTGGGGTTTAATTGTGGCAAGGTGTTAATTGCGGCAAGCAACTCTGAAGTACTTGCTCCTGCATAATCATCAAGAGCTTGAGCTATTGCCTGTACATTGTTTGAATTGGTGGTTAACACACCATCAAAACCAGTGGCATTAACTTCAACATCTATAGCATCCGCAACATTTTGACCCTGTACGGCTGGTTTTATTTTAAATGGTATCGCTCGATTTGCCATAATTAACTTATTGTTACTCGGTAATCATTTTCAACACCTCCTGTCAATGGTCCCAACACATATGAATTGAAGTTTTGACTGTTAAGTTGCCTAACATTGGTGCTTTTGGTAAATATTGAAGTAGAATCTACGTTTAAGTTTCTTTCAAAAATAGTGCTAACATCGTGATCAGTTGGCGCCAGGATATTTAAAAACTGCCCAGCTGTTGGAGTGATATCAATGTTAAATTGATCATTTGAGACAGCCAGGCGCCTGGTCAAAGTAGAAACATCTATAGTAGCCGGAATGTTCGTTGCTGACAAGCCGTAATACACGTAAGCATCTTGACCCTGTGCTGTTACATCAAAAATTCTTTGAATCGCAGTTCCTGCGGTATCCACTCCAGACAACGTAAAAACAACCGTGTTCCCAGCAGTGGCTAATGTCTCAGCATTAATTGCTACAACAACACTTGACTGAGAGGGATCAATGGTGGTTGATAATGTAGATGCATCCTGAGTCAGTGTCAAGTTACCATTTACATTGGTGGGGTTAGTAACATTGTACTCAAAAGTTCTATTTCCTGCAGCCAAGGTTGTTCCAGGATCAACATTTGCATCTTGCCCTTGAATGGAAAAACTTGTAATTACTGGAGGGTTAAAAGACTGTTGAACGTTAATATCAAATGTACTCGCATCACGCCTTGTAAATCGTAATATATTTGGAGAGGGTTCAGAAACACCAGTGATATCTTGAGTAAGATTCGGCTTATTGGTAATAAAGTCATCAGCTCCAGTATTGGCTTCTGTATAATCTGCTTGAACGTTTACCTCTGCTCCTGCGGCCACTCCTGTAAGTTTTGTGTCATCAGAATCTGTAAATGCATTAGTATCTGCATTACTTTCATATAATGACTTTATCTCCGCTGCAGTCAACGCCGATCCGCCAGTGGTTATCCAGGCACCATTGTCATACGTGCCCGGTGTATTAGCTCCACCCCAAATCTGTAACGTTCCTGCAGATATAATGTTTAATCCAGTTCGAAGCTCCCCTAACCTGGTCGGAAAATAAGCATCCCTGGCCGTATCATCTGCGAAAATATGACTTTGAGATAATTGGGTTTGGAAAGGCCTGCTATAAAATATAGGCATCGTTTTTAATATTGAGTTGAAACTATTACTACCCCTCCATTTGGCACAGTAATATCAACCGGTTCAACAAAATTGCCAGCTGAATTACGCTCAATCCAACTTTTTTCATAATTAAGGGTTACCCCTTGTGGAACGGAAACACCACCAATATCAGCTGCTAAAGTTTCAATCAGTATAGCGATTTCTTTGAGCCTACTTGCTGGAGTAATAAAATAAGTAGACGCAACTAAAGGTGTGTCAAAAGGATTCTCGATAGTCAGCTCCAGATCATTAAGAATGTTAATAATTTTACGAAATGCATTTTGAGGCTTAATGTAAACCCAATCACCTACATTAGCCTCGGTTTCGAAGTCCGAACCAACACCTACAATTTTTCTACCATTATTAACGGAACTTATTGTCCCTGTACCTGTCGCTGCACGAGGAATACTGTCCTGCTCATTAGTCAGGGAGATAACATCGTTGGTTGTCATATTTTGCCATTTTAGATTTTTTTGCGTATAACAAATTTAATAAAAATTCGCCCTTTTACTACCTGGGCTTAAAAGTCTTTTTGTAGTATTCTCGTGCTGTCTTAATTAGCTCAATTTCTCTTTTACTCAGCGCCTTACCAAAATCAGTCTCTGCCTTCTTTCCCTGAAGTACATTAAAAATTAAATCTTCCTTTTCAGTTTTGCTCAATTGGTGTAAAGGATCCTTATTTCTAACCGATGTGGTTAATCCCTCATAAGTTCCTCCTGCTGCATAATACTTTTGAAGAAATTTCTCAGCCTGCTCATCTTGACCATACCTGGTAGCAGCAGCCCAGCTGTACAACGCCTCCCTCCTTTTTCGTATCGTCTCATCACGCGCTGTTCCAGAAGTGCCATACCCTTTTTGCTTACCAATTAAATTTTTCACTTCATAGTAAGCGGCTTCTTCCGGATCAAATTTTCTTACCAGAAGATCTGTCATCCAATGAAAACCACCAAGCTTCTCTCTGGTTGGCTTATCAAACAGATACTTATAAGTTTTATTTAGTGAAAAAAACCTGGCTATGTATTCGTATTCATCTTTAATTGGCCGGGGAGATCTCCAGTTGGGATAAATGGTTTTGCCCATCATTAATTCCCCTGCAGACTTTAGAAATGGATTAAATCCTTGGACTATCTTATTAATTGGCCCGTCAATAAGATCTTCAGAAATATTATTTTTCCCTTTTTCTTTAGTCTGTTCGCCAGTGTACATGTTTTTAAGCTCTTCGGTAATGTCTGGAATGCCTGCCCAATCCAAAAAATCATAAAATGCACCTATTATCGGTAACGTCCTTACATTACCCGCTTCATCAACACCAAGAATTAATTGCATGCCCCTGATTTCATTACGCTGGTGTTTGGAAAGTTGCTTAGCTCCTTCTTTATCAAATTCATCAAACATAGCATACATCATTTCGTTCCATGCCGCTGCTGCAGCTGTAAAAATTCCGAGCTGTATATAACGTTGCATCATCTTAGCTGCTACCTTTGTAACCCCTCTTTTTGCAGCAAGGCCAAGGATCTTTGCTTGGGTCTTAGGAGTGGAAGCATTTTGTAACAACTGCACGTATCGTTTGGTGTTGACTTCCATCCAGGAATAAAACGGTATCATATGTTTTCGTAGCTGCTGCCCAATTTGTGAAATGTTTCCATAATCACCCAATGCTTCCCTGGCCAACTTACCTGCCTTTTCGTATTTATCAGTAATGGCATCGATCTCTTTAGGATCCGATGCCCAATAGAACGTTTCTCCGGCATCGATCTTTTCTAATGCTCTTAAAAACGCCGCATATCTAAATGCATTTTCCCTTGTGGCTGTAATTTTTTGAACTTTATCAAAATACCACTTGCCCGGATTTTTGGAAGTCAAGCCCTTTTTAAGAAAGGACTTGCCCAAATAATCCTCAAGTGTGGCATCATTTTTCACAAAATTCTTAGCCCAATCTAAATTGCTAAGATCTCCAAGCTCCTTAAGATCAAAACCACTATCAATTACCGACTGCTCCATAGCTTTATCTAAAGTTGCATCGACCTTACCGGTAAATGCAAACAACCGAACGGCCTTGGAAGCTTCCTTGGCTTTTTTCAGAATGGTTGGATCTGCAGCAAGTAACCCGTCCAAATCCCCCATAAAGTTATTGATGTTATACTTTATTGCTCTTGCTGGGTTTAATAGCACAAACAACTTCCAATTCCTGGTCGCTTTTTCCGCCAGCTTTAATGCTTCGTCCCTTAACCCTGCAGATTGCTTAGGAGTTCCCAGCTGCTCAATGGCTTGTGCCAAACCCTGGGGAATTAAGTATTGTTTCTTTTTACCCCCAACAACCAATACAGACCTGGCCTTATCGGTAAGCATTTCCAAAGCCTCCAGTGTATCACCAAAATGACCTTTACCCAATTTAAGATCATCTATGGCTCTTTCAATAATTCTTTCAGACACCATTGATTGACGAAAGATGCTATTACCTGGAGATGGTTGATAGTAATCAAAATCCTCCGGTTTGTTTTCATTGATGTAATTTTCTACAAAATCATCTTTGAGCGCCTTGACAGCTTTTGCTTCTTCGCTGCCTTGAGCAAACTTGGTTGAAATATCTCCATACTCTTTTTTAAATGATTCGTCGGCTTTTTTCTTTAATCCGTCGAGCTTTTTTTCAAAAGGCTCCATCAGCTCATTCAGAACCTGGATCTTTTTAAGCTCAAAAATAGCGTCAGCAACTACCTTATACTCACTCTCAATAAAATTAGTACTATAATCTTTTCCCTTACTGCCGGTACGGGCCTTCATAAAGTCTTTCTGTGATTTGGTGAGTTTTTTTCCAGAAAGCACCCGTTGATTAAGCTCATCGGTCAAGTACTCCAGAGTCCGCCGGTGATAATATGCCTGATATCCACCTGGCTGTTCTTTAATAATATCATTGGCCACCAAGTCATCATGCAGATCCTTCATAAAAATTTGACGAGCTTCATATGCTTCTTTAGCTGCCGGCTCCTGATCCATTAAGCTCTTTACTTTATCCAAGTATTCTGTCGCTTGCTGCTTCGATTTAATTCCAAAAGGCAACGCTGTTTCGACTTCAATTCCGGCATCGATGCCACTAAGAAGATCTTCCACCACCACCCGTCGCTTCATTATTTCAAATTGCTCCGGAGTTAAAGGATCTACAATTCCTCTCACATACTGGCCTGCTTTGGCCTGTGTATACCTGGATAGATCTTCAAATAATCGTAGCTTGTTTGTTTCGCGCCCGTACTTTTTTGGGTCCAGCGGTTTGTAACGTCTTCTAAAACCAGTAATGACGCCTTTGGTTTTGTCAATTGCCTTCTTAAATACCGACTCTTCTGTTTTGGTTACCTTCCCGGCATCCTTAAACCTGGTTTCCACATCCGGATCATCAAACTGAATTTCTTTACTCAGTTTACTTTGATTTTTCTTAACCTTTTTAACAAAAGGATTCAGGCTAAAGCCAGCGGTCTTTACTTTTTCAAATGACTTCTCGCTGCGCTCAGTGATCTCATTGATCAGTTGCTCTACTTTTCTTTTTGGTTCGCCGGTAGGTTTTGGTTTTTCTTCTGCAACTTTTTCTTCCGGAGGAACTATTTTCTCTTCCGGAGAAACCACTGTTTTCTCTGAAGGAACTGCTTTCTCTTCCAAAGGAGAAACTTCCTGTTCCGGAGGAATTGTTTTCTCTTCCGAAGGAATTACTTCTTCTTGTTTCAACTCTTCTTGCGCTGGAATTTTTTCTACCTTTTCTTCTTTCGCCTCTACTTTTTTCTCAGCAACTTTTTCTTCCGGAAGAATTGTTTTCTCTTCCGAAGGAATTACTTCTTCTTGTTTCAACTCTTCTGCAGGACCTTCTTCTGCAGCAATTCGCTCATCGATAATTCTTTGAGCTTCTTTCACTTCATCGGTTTGCTCTACTTTCTCTAATTCACCTTTAGCCCATTTCATTGTCGCCAGATTGAAGGATCCGGAGAACAAAGCCGATGTGATCCCTATCACGGCAAGCTTGTCAGAAAATTCATCCATATCCCTACCGAAAGTTTCTCTAAATGCCTGGTTGTAATCATAGCCGCTGGCATCCAGATTGTTCAAATAATCACCAGCGAACTCTTGTATTGTTTCAGTAGTGCCTCCAGCTAATGTCCTGACAAATAGGTTGGCTAATTTGCCATACTTCCCTTTCAAAAATTTCTCCGGATTCATGGTATCGATGGCTCCCTGAGCAAAACCTTCTCCAAGACCGGTAACTCCTTCTTCAGATGTAGGTGCAAAAGCAGCATAACCTTTCGCTCCACTGGAGATTAAGTTGTAGCCAAGCTCTCCCATTTTTCCATATTTACCGGTAAGAAAGTTCTTCAGCTGGTTGCTTACCTGTGCAATCCTGGGTAATGTTCCTACCCCTTCAGTTAATGCCGCTGTGACTGCAATCTCAGTCATCACCGGTATCGATGCTCCCACCCCTTCAGCAACTTTTTCATCCAGGGTTTTTTCATAACGCTTTATCTGAGCCTCAGTCAGCGTCCCGCCCCCTTCTTGTACGGCCTCGACAAATCCTTCTACAAATTGCTGATCAGTGTCTGTAACCATTTCACGTAGGCCCAATTCTTTCATTAATGACTCTCCAGCTATTTTCACATCCTGAACAAAACCTCGATCTACAGCTGCGGGATCTTCATTGAGCATATAAGCCCTGTTTACTGCTTCAAATTTGGTTCTGGCATCAAGGTATTTTTCTTTAAGTGATATTGAATAGTCATCGGTAATCCGACCAGGATAAAATTGAGCTGCAGCTGAAGAAAGTTCTTGAGGGGTAAATACTTTTGGTGTATTATCCGGACCGGTATTTTTAGTGACCAACGGACTTACGTATAGATCTTCTATAAACTTAAACTGAAAATACTTATCCCGCCAAACATTGGCCAGTTTTTCCATGTCTGTCGGCAACTTTTCTTGCTCAAATGACACGCGCTCTTCATATTCTATTGCTTCGGCAGATGCATTCTGTCGATCTACATAACTGCCGGTAGCAGGATCATATAGACTTTTGATCCCTTCAACATCACGCATGCGTTCAATCTCACCCATCCGGATCTGCAGCTCACGACGATCTTCACTGGTAAGTTCCGGATCGTTCAAAGTTTCAATGGCCTGCCGGTATTCAACATTTGATTTAGCAATACCCTTGGCGTCAGGAGACAAATAAGTCATCCCGATACCAAGCATTCTACTGGCAACCTGTTCATCGGTTTGACCCTTTTCTCTTGCTTGAGTTAAAAAGTCATCCTTTAATTTAGTTCCATGTCGTTTAATGAAGTCCTGCTGCTTTTCCTGGATGGCACGATCAATATAACGGATGTTGTACCCTTTACTGAGTAAATAATCCTTAAAGCCATCGACTTCATCTTCGGACGCTGAAAAGAGGATTTGGCTGGCTTGTTGCGGGGTATATCCACTACGTGTATTCATTAATGATTTTATTCTACTGACCTGCTGATCCGAATATTTTCGTTCAGCAGACTTAAGCATAATTTCAGTCAACTCATCTGCCTGGTCCTTTGTGTATCCTTTATCTACTAATTTTTTATTGAATGATTCAACCGTTTTGGGTTGAATAAAAGCATCCGGATGGTTAGTGCCGACACCGGCAACTACCTTCTTCGCTTTTTCAAACTTCTCCTTCGAGGCTTGTTCGGCGGCGGAGAACTCTTCGATGGTTCGGAATCCTTCGGTTTCTTGATTTTTGAGATCAATCGGCGCCATTGCTTCTTGATCCACGACAATAGTTTCATCAGCTTCAATTTTAGGTAATTTAACTTGTAAGCCAGGCCCAAGTTCTGGAAATTTGGATCCTGATATTGGACCAGATACTTGATTTTCTCTTTTTTTTTTAGGGCCTGCAACTCTTTTTTCAAACTCATCTATCGATAGGGTAAATGACCCTGCTCCGGACTCCACCAGGTTGCTATAAACTTTCTGCACGTATTCTGGATTCGTTTCTATACGCTGCTTAAATTCATTTAACGGCAAGGAAAAGGATCCTGCCCCGGATTGCACCAGGTTATCGTAAACTTTATCTATGTATTCACCGTTGGGCATCTTAATTTAAGTTAGAATGATCAAAAGTCTGCGGTTGAATTGGAGCTGGTCCCTCATCAGCATCCTTGTCTTTTTCTTGTTGGTCACCAAATTGACTTTGGTGTTCTTCCCACAGCTGCGGAATATCTGCTCCATACTTTCCAATGATATCTTGTTTAACACTTTCGTAATCAAGCTCGATAACCTGACCTTTACGGTATTTTTCACCTACTTGCTCATCAGCCTTAAATTTAACGCGCCATTTTGATCCTGGTTCTTGCGAAACTTCTGTGACAGTTCCTTTAACTTCACGGCCGCCAATTGGTAGCACCAATGATCCCAGCTCTCCAGATTTGGAAAGCGTATTGATATCCACAATTTTCTTTGTACCAATAGTGTCAGGAGGTTGTTGAAATCGGCCGCCAATAGGTTGAACAATCCCTCTACGTTTAAATTCCTCTCCTTTAAAGGAAAAGCGAAACTTATCGGTAGTAGCACCACCAAAGTTGAAATCAATACCGCCCTTACCATTAGCTCCAGTTAATCGCTGCTGTCTTTTTTCTCCAGGTCCAAGCTCAGTAAATGAGTTAACATACCAATCAACAGGATCTTCGAATTTAATTTTTTCAGATTCCTTAAGTTGATTAAAGTCTTTTTCGATTTGAGCAAACACTTCCGGATTTGTGGCCCTTGATCTTAGCGTCATTTCAACACTTTCCGATGGAGTTCCAGAAACCGTTGTGTGAACAATGCCACCGGTATTGTCATCCAATCTAAATGTTGTATCGGTTTCTCCTTGACTTTTAAGGATGGGTAACACATTTTTACGGTAATCTTCAAGTAGATCTACATCCTTTGATTTACCAACAAGAAGTGGCTGGCCAATAAACCCATAATCTCCCGGATCTCCTTTAGCCACATTCTGCAGGTTTTGATAAGAAGCCTCCTGATCATACTTTCCTTCCTTGTCCCCTTCCAACTTAGCAGCTACTGTTTCAAAGTACTCACGAGCATCTTTGGAGTCCTTAGCTGAAGTGAGATAATTTCCCATCATCGTCTCCAGCTCCAAGGTGGCCCCTGGATCATTGTTCAGAATTGCATCTAAATGCAATTCTGTATAGTCTTTAATTTTTTGTGCTTCACCCTGAAAAAATGGCGCATCACGAAACCAGGTTTCTGCCTCCAGGGTCTTACCAACGGAAGTAAATAATTTATTTCTGTCAGCATCCTTTTTTTTCTTTTGATCCAACGCGAGGTTTAAAGCACGATCACGACCCTTCACAAATTCTCCATAAGACCTGGAGTCATCCAAGACCTGTGCTAATCCCTGTCCTATTCCGGATGTTGTTTCTGTCGCCATATTTATACCACTCCAGAATTAAAAAGTAAGGGATTAAAAGGATCTCCACCGGCATTTGGATTAGTTGGACCTATCATTTGTCCAAATCCACCGCCAGTATTTCCAAAATTTAATCCAGAGAATCCACCTCCAGCTCCGCCAGATCCGGATAATTGATTAAAATTTTGCTGAGCAGTAAATGCCCCAGCAGCTGAATCCAGACCTCCAAATATATTTTGAATCCCCGCACCAACCAGCGCCTGTCCTTCAGCTCTTTGATCTTGGAACGGTTGTAATTCATTTAATTGAAATGCACGATCCCTTGCATCGGCCACTCTGCTTCTGGCCTGCATAGCAATTTGTTGATTTCTTAGTCGTTGTGCCGCATCCATTCCTAATAGCCGTTGTGATGCGATATTAGTTTGGCTTTGTACATTTGCCAATGCTCCAACGCCAGCTCTACGATCACTAAGTCCACTAATTGCTAATTGACCAGCTCGATCAACATTTTGCATAAAAGCTTGTTTTTGAGCTTCGGGCAATCCTTCTGCAGCCAATCGTTCGGAAACATTAAGATTAGCCAACAGCTCTCCAGGGATCTGATAATTTGGCCGTTTAGCCTCTTTTAACTTTTTGCCGCCTTTGATTGCTTGATAAGCACCGAAGCCAGCTTTTACAACTGCTGGAATAGCGGCAACTGCTGCGATTGGAAATGCCATTTTAGATTATTTTGCGTATTACAAATTTAACATTATTTCAACAAAGGACTACCTCTAAATTGTGTGGTAATCATAAAGATCTGGTGAAATGCTTGCGTGTTGGTTTCCTTGCGGACAAGAACACGTAAATAATCACTTCTAAGCTGATCGCCATCTGTAAGTGGGTTGGTTACATTTGGCGAATTGGTGTCTCTTAAAAATGATGCATAAAACCGGTCTTCCCGTTCCTGAAAATCACTTTCATTTAAAAAACTTCCCTGCCCCCGTTCATTGGACAAGGTTAATAGGACTGGTTGAAGAGATTTAATTATAATATTTTGCCAAGCTTTAACAAATTGTGGTTGATCATTAACGATATAGGTAAAAGTGTGAGGATTTACCACATTGTAAAAGGTATTGTATAAAGTCGATTCATTATGCCGATAAAGAGTACCTAAATTAAAGGTAATGATGTCCGTACCATTTTGCACCATATACTCTGGCTCATAACTATATCTGGAAATCCATCGATTCTTTCTCTCTGAAAACCCAATGGTCACTGAAAATACTGGACCTGGAGTAACAGTGCCCTCACCAGCGGTGATAGTTCGCCTGGTAATAGCAAGCACATACTCATCAAACCTAATATCAAACACTCCTTGTATAAAATGACCATTCAAATTATCTACCACTCCTTGTAATTGAGTGGTAAAGAAATTATGCATTTTGTAATCAGAAATCTTTGTGATACCATCTTGTGACAGCCTAAGCACAGCTCCCCTGGGAGCATCAACAAAATACTTCACGCGACCATAAACAGCAAAACTTTCCGGATGCGTTCCAATACCAAACTCACCCACATAATAGGTGTTGTTATTTAACACAGTTACCTGCTGACCGACGGTGCCAGCAGGGGTATTATCAGTATCAAAAAGCACATTTTCATTAACCAGAATTTGACTGACTTTTAGCTCCTGGAACATAATCAACCGTTTATCTTCTGAGTAAAGCCGCTGGATCGATCCCCAATTCTGATCATAATCTCTGAAGTTGGCATTAAAAAATGTGGACAATCCATTGATCGATGTGTTGAAAATAAAAGGCTCACTATATCGGACCGTCGTTGGTAATTCCTGACGACCTTGCGTTCTATCTACCACATTAATCCTTCCTCGATCCCAAGAGTTACTTTCGTAAAAATCAGAGAAATCAGTAGCTTCTCCCATTGGAAAAAAATCATCAACCGGCGGACTGCCTGGTAAAACAAATCGTCTTAACCTAAAATATGCATCTCCGGTTTCACGCCGATTGAAATTGGTGAATTTATTGGTAAGCTTATCACTCAAAGTAACAGTAATGGGTCCGCCACCTGGAGGTTGTAAAAACGCAGCTCCAGAAGGACTCATTGATGAATGCCTGCCATCGACTATAACGTGCTTCTCCCCAATCTCATAATAAATTTCGGTTCCTGCAGGAGTTGATTTTGGAGTATATATTTGAATAAAAACCTGATGGATATTTTGTCGAATACCTCCCCCTTGAGTTGCTACAGGATTTCCATTAAAAAATAAATTTAAAATATCCTGATTAGTAGGGATGATCAATGAGTTTCTGGTTTCATCAAAAAATAGAATTTCCAGATCGATTTCCTCTGTAATTAGCGGGAATCCAAGACCACCAGATGTTATATAAGGTAAAATTATGGATCCATTAACACTTGTGTAAAGCACCTTTACTCTATCACCTGGAGTATAACTATAATTTATTCCTCTTTGCTCAGTTTCTGAGGTGCCACCGCGCACACTTTGATTAAATAGATTGATATCATCCAGGTTAATTTGAATTTTAAAGAAAGTGGGATCCGTTGAGGGTACATTTTCAATCCTGGTGATTTTATTAGCGCTTACCGTAAAGCTAATGTAATTGCTTATGGTTAGTGATTCGGTCATTACTATCTGGTAAGAAGTAAATTGTGTAGGCGCCAAATGTGTAATAATTACTTCATAGCCAGCCGCTCCCATCTCAAATGTTGGAGTCTGTTGTTCTCTTAAGGGCTGAGGCGGAGCACTTCCCGGCACAAAAGATCTATTCTTCACTGCAAACTGCGGCTCTACATGAATCAACCCACTTTCATTGGTTTGGACAAAAGTTTTACGTCCATAATCATCATAATAAACCAACCCAACCCTATAATCTGATCCTCTTTTTAACGATTTCCGTAAAGCACCGGCAAACAAATTAGTAATGCCTTCTGATTCATACAAAACGTTAACAGAAAAATCCAAGTTGTCCAGGTTATCATAACCAGAAGTAATACCGCCAAAAACCAAACGATTACCATCAATCAACTCCATCGCATTTGCTCTAAATGGCACTTCATCAAACGCTCGGTTTACCAATTCTTGATTAGCGGCTAACGCCCTGGTATTAAAAAAATCGTAATTAAAAGTGGCATTGTTCGGAAGTCCTAAAGCGCTTTTTTCTAATGTGTCAGACAAAAACCAATCGCCAGTATTACCAATACGTGCATAAACATTGATTTCCCTAACATTCGCATCGCCAATATTGATCATTACCCGGATAATGTTATTCTTACTTATTCGGTCTGGACCGTCAGCATTATCAACACCCCCAGGATGCGCAGATAAGTTCTCGCTAAAGTTCACTGGAAGCCCAGTGCCCTGATCCGGAAGAACACGATCGATAGGAAGAATTAATTTTGAAAATGGTGATGTAGCCGACTCTTCTCCTTCGGGATAGATGTATGAATAACAAAATTGAAATAGTTTGCCGCGCAAATTATTGTAAGGGATTGTGTCATCGGTTACATATGATGCACTTGGGGGAGCAAAAGGTGGATGCTGAATTATCTCAATGTACCTTTTAATCAATGGGGTTGGATAACCACCGCCCGTTTTAATCCTGGTGATATTTAACTTCTTTGGTGAATTAAGCCCGTCATTCCAATACAGAGTATCGTTTATGGCAAAAGCGTCATTAATTAGGGAAGTAGCGCTAAAATCCAGAATACGATCAGTAAGGCCGCTATCGGTTAATAAAAGAACAATCGTATTATCATCCTGATTAAACTCAAAAATACAAGAGCCATTAGCATTCGTTGTGCTGACTGTAAAAAAATAGATCCTACGCGTATCGACATCTTCATGGGCGCCGATACATCGATTATTAATAACCCCTCCCGGAAAAGGAACGGTAATTGGCAGGTTGCCTCGAACATTTTCAATTGTCCCTTCACTACTCTGATCAGTATAGGCAAAACGTATGTTGAGGGCATCGACAATATCTTTTCTGTCGACCAGGCGTGGATCTGAATCTTGATCCAAACCTCCAAGAAATAACTTGTCCGATAATTCTGCCATAATTAATAGTGTACAGAAGGTCCATAGAACGTTCTGAATGCCTGAAGCAATTCCTTCAGATTAAACATGTTTATTGCTTTTTTGGCCAATCGCTTTTGATTGTAATATTCTCGTCTGGCCATGTCTTTTTCTCCTTGGCTATAATTGCGGTTACGCTGTATGTATTTCCAGTAAATCCAAGATTTTAATGCTTCTACTAAAAATGGATGCACTTGATAATCTTCATCGATTAGATCAATATCGGCCAGGTATTCTAAAACAATGTTATTACCAATATAATTTTGAAGTGTTATATAACCCCTCTCTGGCCACACCCGGTAATAGCCCCACTGATTTTGGCCACCACCAATACCAAAACGCCTGCCAATCAGCTGGCCATTTCGAGAATAAGTGCCCTGAAAATAAAATGCATCAAAGCTGGAAAAAGGAACGTTTTCATTTCGATTTGGTGAACCGACAATATTTCCGCAATCATCAACCACCGGTAAGCACATTCGATCATTAACTCCTAAGCTTTCAATTGTTCCAAATTCGGTACACACTCCAATAATGCGATAATCAATAAAGTCTTGCGGAAGTGTAACTGTATCATTTTCATTTACAGTTAACTGAACGGTTTTTACAAGACCTTCCACGTCACGATTGAACTCACGAAGTCCACTAATTGCAATTTGCAATATGCGCGGATATTTATGAAGTGTAGTTTCGCCAAGGCTTTCAAATAGATATTCCTCGACTATTTTATTAAGTTTTAATTTCGTCGTCGACATTATCGCTTACTTTATCCTCGGAAGGAGTTTGAGAAAATAACTGCACAGTTTGTGATACAATTTCCAGCTGCATATCCATAGGAATAGCAATCTCTTGATCTTCCTGTATTGCGTCATATGCCGCTACCAACTTTAAATAGACCCTGTGGCCATCAAAATCTTTTACATTGAAAAAGCGAACGGTATTGTTCTCAGGGTAATATCCCACTTGGCCCTGCAGACGTAGTGAATCCAAAGAAGTAAATGAGTTAGCCCAGCCGTTCATTGAAGGAATGTAAGTTCCTCCTGAATCTCCTACTTCATGGATTCCTCGGCCCTCCATTAATCCAACAGTACAAGAAGGCAACTTGGCAAAAAAACCTGCACTATCCTTCTGTACAGCTACATTGGGAAAGGTCAATACCAAGTTGCCGTTAACCTCTCCTATTAGATCATTTTTTGTTTCGAAAAAGCCACGACGAACCAAGGCGCCAAGCGCCTGGGTAATGTAGAGTTGTATATCCCTGGAATCAAGATCTTCTTCGTAGTTTACATCACCGCCATTAATAATTCGCAAAGCCTGCTCAGCAAGCTTTTCCAGTGTACAGATCTCTTCCATTAATATTTATGATCCATACTCATGCGGCCCCGATAACTACGTCCGGACATGCCATACTTGTTCATAGGGTTATAACTCCCCTGAACTTTTCCTTGTCCGCCATAACCGCTCAAGTTGCTTTTGTTGGTAGAGGAAAGATTCATGCCAGCACCATATTCCATGTGCTTTTTCTTATAGTTATGGATGTCCTTGTTATGCACATCGCTTTTAGCAACAGTTGGCCTCATGCCAATCATATATCCGCCTGGTTTTTTATAACCCTTTGCCCGGCCAATCATGTTCATGTTGCGTTTATTGGTATAGGTAAGGTTCATGCCAGCAGCATAGTTCATTTTACCACTGCCTGCGTTATGCATGGTTCGACCTCCACCTTTCATACCTCCTTTTTTGTAATAAGCCATTTTAGATTTGTATTAAGTTAAACTCCCTGCAACTGCATTTCATTTGCAAATTGCGCTAATTGAGTATCGTTAAGATGAATGCCCTGGTACTTCAGGTAAATCATCGCTATATCATTTTTATTTAAGTAAGGAGCATCGATGTCTGTGCTCGTCGATGCATCATATACCCTTCGATTGTTTACTACTGTAGATCCCCACACCGGTGTGTTTGGTATCCTTAAGTAGGTTAGGGACACTTTGTTTATGTTTTTTGGATAGATCTGTATAAAGTCATCATACTGCTCACATATTGGCCGTTTAGCAGTTGGCTCAACGATCTTGCTACTTAATATTCCTGGAACTTGATTCGTGTTTTTTTGGCGAATTTCTCGACGAATTGTCATGGTGGAAATTCCAGATTGAGTAACATGGTCAAATTCCAAACGCAAGAAGTACATCATCGATGGAGCAGCCACACCAACTGCGTCCAATTGGGTTCCATTTGGAACGATCACTCTCCCTAAGTTACCTGACTGAGCCTGTTGATTGGATCCTATAAAAAAATCCCTGGTGGTTTTCAAATGCAACAGATCCTGAATGATTCGCTCTGTAATATCAATAGATTGCGGGGGAATGGGTCTACCTGGTTGGTACAACCTGGGATTACCAATCTTAATGGATGTCCATTCTGCCAACGAATTATCAACAACACGATTAAACTCAGCAGCTGTAGGCTCTTCGCCATTACCACTTTTGTTCATCACAAACAATACAAACTCCCTAAATTCATTTATATTAATCATTATACCCTCCTTACTGATGCATTTACATGTAAAACCATATTAGCCTGAACAGTATTAACTACCAATGAAACAGTACCGTTACTTGCATCGATTTGTAAACCAAATAGATCTGAAGTGCCTCCACTTGTGTCAATTGCCATAATAACAACATCACTTGATGGCCTCGATTCGGCTGGCAACGTAAAAATGTCATCTGACCCCGGTGTTCCCGAATTAACAATTGCTCCAGAAAAAACTAAATTCCCAAAAGGATCATTTCTATATTGAAATGGTAACAAATCACCAATAGTTCCGCTACCCCAATCATTAGTAAAAGTGTCTACAACCGTCCAAGAAGGAGGAACGAGGTTTGATAACGTCGTATTAATAGTAGAAATACTCGTTGTATTGGTCGAAATATTTGTTGTATTGGTCGTAATATTTCCGGTGTTGGTCGTAATATTTGTTGTATTGGTCGTAATATTTCCGGTGTTGGTGGTAATATTCGTTGTATTGGTATCGACAGCCGTATCTAAGCTTTGTAATACAGTTTGAACATCTGTACCGGCAAGACCTGCTATCGGAGTTACAGCAATATCTCCTGCAGTTAAAGCATCAATTAATGCTTTTAATCCTTCTAACACTGCTTGAACCGTTGTGCCCGCAACACCTGCTATTGGTGTTACATCGATATCTCCCGCAACAATTGCATCAATTAAGGCTTTAAGTGATTCTAATGCTTCCTGAACATTTGCCCCGGTCACACCCGCTATAGCAGCTATCAATACTGCTGCTGCATTCTGAATTTGACTATCAGCATTAACGGTATAGGTAATCTCGTCACCAACTGTGACCGATGTCACTGTAACATTAGTTCCAGCAACAACGATTGCATTTCTTAATACATTAAGCTTACTTAACAGGGCGGCATCCATAGACACCGTGTATTCAGTAGTTCCCCCACCCATAGTAGATGTTACTGTAATTCCTGATCCAGCAACTACGGTAACGCTTCCGGCAGCCGAACTCATGCCTACTACCAATTGCGGTTCATCTCCACAATCGCAATCATCATCACAATCCAAAACACGTCTAATCTCCTGGATTATTTCATTTGCATCTGTTGTTTTGCCACATCTTATAGCATAATCCAAATTGACTGCTGCTGCTGTAGCTTGCTCCCACTGCTCTCTAACTTCTATTGCTCTTCTGCTGTTGCTCCTACTTTCAGCAATATACCTGTCAAAAGCAGCATTTAAGCAACAATAGACCTGACATATATTTTGATTACCTACAATATCAAGTTGACCTTGGCCATTAACTAAATCTGTTAATGTTATTCCATCTCCATAGTCATATGAAGTGGTAGCTGCTAAAGTCGATGTGTATGCAACTGTTTGCCCAGGCGTTACTAATATGACATTGGTCGTTACAACTTTAGCGGTCCCTTGGACTGAAGGCCGATTAAAAGATGCAGGATAAAACAAATCGTGATCTCTGGTAATGGTAGGTTGTATCGTATCGATTGTATATCCTGTCTGATCATCGGTCGTTAACAAAGGGGCACCAAGATCAACGCTCATTACAACACTGGCTGTCGGCTTCTCGTAGTTAATATTCTTAACAGGAGAAGTTAGTGACGCCTGAGTTAAATCTGTAACCCTTACAGTATAGGTGACAGAATAATTACCTTTTAACAAATTACCATTACCATCAAGTGGTAAAGGAATTGTGATGCTATTTGTAGTAGTGGTTAAAGGGTCTGGAAGATCCGGAGCACCAAAATTGGTGTTGTTATAAAACATTCCAGCAGGACCGTTAGCTGTTATAATACCATTAGGGTCGTCAGCCGGCATAATGCTCTGAGCACCGTAGTCTGTGGTATCTGTTAATACCAGTTGGGGTGTAGTGTCATTTAGGCGCAGCTCCGCCGTAAAATTCACCGAAGTTATACTTGCCATTTTAGATTTTTTGCGTATAACAAATATAAAAAAAAAGAAGGGACGGTCATTGAAACCGTCCCTTTTAAATTGCTTATATTCCCGAAAGGATTAATTAGCCTACTGCAATTGCATTTGACTTTTCATTTATCAATTTTAACAACCCTTCTTCCTGCTGAATAGCCTCTACCATTTTTTTCATTCCATGCCATTTTCGTGGATGATCACCATCATCAACCAGGCTTATCCAGGAAATTAATAAATTGTTTTTCGTTGTGGGAATTAAGGCGCCATTTTCTATTGCCTCAACAACCAGTAAACCATAAGCTCCAAATTTTTCTGAAATCTGTTCTTTGTGGGTTTTTTTACCTTCTTTTTCATCACGTCGACGCGCTTCTCTAATTTCCTTATCCGCTCGTCGAGCAACAGGATCCCAATTCAATTCTTCTTTAAGCTGATCATAATGTCGTTCCCACCGCTCATCCTTCTTAATCAATTCAACCAAATGATCAATCATTGGAGTGCCAGGCCCAAGCCTGGTGATTACCTTTTGATTTTTAGCCCAAAGAACTGCATCAGTTTGTTCATCATGCAACCAGATGTTTTCAGCAAACCCTTTAGCAACAAGTGCTCTCATTGCATAATCACTATGCTCCAGTATTTGATCAACCAAATCAGGTTTCTTTTTAACCTTAAGAAGCATCTCGCGTCTTAAGGTTTCTGTATCCTGACCAGCAATTGCCCGGAAGCGTTTAATATCCTCTCCTATAGCTAAAGCAAATACCTCCAATTCTCCACCGCCCATTGATCCGATTTTTGCTAAAGCTTGAACTTCTTTAAGAATTTTGACATTCGCCTTTTCGCTGGCAGACTCTAAATCAAACCGAGAAAATATAGGTGATGCATATGGGGATCGATGTGTGTTAGACGCATTGTAATTACAAGCGTTTAGATATTTTAGCTTGGTAATTTCACCTTTACGAACAATAAGGCCACCATCATACATGATAATTGGCTTCTTTCGTTTTTTAGCAATATCTTCCGGAATAGTTTGTTGATTTACAAAAATGGATTGCTCCCCTTGTAAATAACGTATGTGCAAATTAACTTGGTGAAAGGACCACTTTGATTTTTTTACTTCAGGAATTTGCTCCCATTCTGGCATCGTATAATAATCCTTGTTTCTACCATCTACCACTTCTATTCCAACAATGGTGTCTTCGGTGGGTACTAAAACAGATGGGGGAAATTTAGTTTTGGGCATTGTCTTGCTACCCTTGTGATTGTGTAGAGTAAAGACTACCCGCTCATTGAACTCACCTTCGGTGATAAATTTTGACTTTTTCATTTTGAATTAAATTAAATTGAATTAAAAAAGCGGCGGGCACAAGCCCAGGCCCACCGCTCGTAACATGAAACAAAGCCTCCTAATAGGGCAGCTATTAAGAAGCTTTTTTGACGTAGAAGTATCGGTTTCCACCAAATCCTTCAAAACCGCACTCTGACAGATATCGAACTTGCTCGATGTCTGGAGAATCGTCACCTTGACGAAGGCCGTCATAGTAGTTTATAATCATGTGCCTGTCCTCATCATCTGAGGTAAGATATCGCAAGCAAAGCGAAGGAATCGCCTCTCCAGTTTTTGGATCAATCTGCGTATCCATAGGAATGATCATGCCCTCAAATGGGAAGTTAAACCCATCTGCTCCCAAAGTGTTTCGATCATTGAAAGGGTCGTATGTTTTCTTGTTAAACATGTACTCCCCGATCTTGTAATCAGAAAATTGGAAGTTGGCTTTCAGGTCGTTTTCAAAAGTGTAATTACCGTATGTAATTGCTCCGTTGTTCAGTTGGTTCCTAAACTCTCTATCAATCTGCAGACTGAGATCGATACCACATAAAAACAGGTTGTCTCTGGATCCTTTTTGTTTATCAAGACAGGTGACAATAGCCTCCATGTCTTCATAAGTCAATCCGGAAACAGAGCTGTAGTTCTGAGTATTACCTTGTGAAAGAATAAAAGGAATCAGACCTTCAGTTGTTTTTGTTGGTGTTCCAGCTGTTGCAGTGGTATCATATAGAGTTGTATTGTCCAAGAATTGTCCAAGCAACAAGCCCATCTCTCGATAATTCAAGAAACGATACAGCGCATCACGCTCTCCCTTGTAGGTCCAGTAATAACCAGTTTGACCAGTTTGTGGATTGGTTGTTTCAAACCACAATTTGGTGTTTCTCATGGTTCCAGTTACCTCCCATGTCCAACGAAAAATTTGCGTGTTATTTTTAAACTCATCAACCTGAGTGTCCATTGATTCTGGTTGAGTAGCACCATCGCCAAAAGCAGTTGAAATAACTACAATCTCATCTGCTGAAGCAACGTTTGGAATAGCATCACCAGTTTCAAGTGGTTGTGCTACAAATGTTCCGGCTGTAGTATTTACCGAAGTAATTAAAGCCGTTACATAAGTTGTTGGATCCACAGCACCAGAAGCAGGTTTAATAAGAACTACCATACCAGCAACGGCAGGAATACCTTGTCTTGTTACTGTACTTGCAGTAGGAAAAGGAGCAAAGTTTTGAGCAATATCAGGAGAACCAGCAGCTGAAAGCGTAAAAGTTACAGCAGCATTAGCAGCTCCTGCCCCGCCGTTAGTCGCTTGAATAAGCGGCATATAACGTCGCTCTTCAAAGTGAGAATATGCGGGGTTGGTTGTAGGTTTTTTAAAGCCTACCATGTCGATCAATCCAGTCAACAACTGGTTGCCATAACGCTGAGTGAGTTGGTTGTTAATATCAGGTTTGATCGCATTAAACGATGACACGAAGTTGTTGTTGGTGGGTATACCCAGCCCCAACGCCCCCGTGTTATAGGGTACATTAGCCATTTTAGATTTATTTGCGTGTTAAAAATCAACTATCTCCTATTGGAAAAACCTGGTTGGGCATGGAACTGCATAAGTTGATCGCTCAGCTGATCGCTGACAGATCTCTTAGGCTCGGACCTTTTGCCACTTTGGCCTTGATCCAAAAAAGAATAGTTATTAAATAAAGAAACAGTCTCTTTCCTTTGTTGATTGGCTGTTCTTGCGACCGCAGAAGCCAGGATGCTTTCTCGGTCCAACAACATATTGATGTCCGAGAACATTTTTGGAAAATCCACTGCACCGGTTTTTTTATCGATGAAACGATCTGCGATAAATTGGTTGATATTTTTGGCAGCCGCCTCTATCTCCTTTTTTCTCGCGTCGCTTACTTTATAATCGAAGTAAACCGGGTTTTGATCTTTGTCGTTTCCGACTTTGATCTTATGGTTAGTAAAAGTACTAATATTTTCCTCAACTTGTTGGTTGAATGAGTCAATTATTTTTTGATTTTCTGCATTTGCCTTTTCTTGATGCTGTTGAATTTCTTCCTCGGTCGGCAAAAATGATGTTGACATACCCTCCTGCATATCCTTTAGTTTTCCATATGCATTGTTTCCCATTCTTTCAAACTCACTAATCAATGCATTAACCCTGCTTTCAGTAATTTCTTCATTTTCAATCATTTCATCGATCTCTTCCTGGGATTTATTCAAGATAACATGAAATTTATCCAAGTTCTCGTAAATTTCATGCTCACTAATACCTGGCTCTTCCATTCGATAAACCTCACCAACCAAATCAAAAAGATCCATATTGTCATAATCGGTTGTTTGAACACGAAGGAAATTGAGTATGTCCGGATCATCCATTTGCCCTCCTTGTGTAAGCACTTCATTTAAACGCTTAACTGCTGGATGAATAAAATCAAAATCCACCTTTTCTTTCAGATCCTTTTGAGCCTGGAGTAAATCATCAATAGTTTCATACTGACCTTCAGTGCGCTCTTTAATAGAGCTGTTTATTACTTCTGGCGAAATTTGTGGCTGCTCATCTGGTGAGACAACAGTTTCTGATGTGGATGAATCTGCATGCAATTCATTAATAAGCTGTTTTTGCTCGTCAATTATTTTAGAAAGGTCCTCTTCATTTGCCTTTGGATTTGCCTCCTTTGCCTTTTGCTTAATCTCATCAACCATTTCTTCACTAAACTCTACATTCCCTTCTTTATCCAATGGTAGTTTAGCTTTTTCAGCTTCTGAAGACTCCGTAGATTCTTCAGGTTTTAAAGGTTCTTCAGCTGAAGAATCTGGAGCTGGTTCATTACGCTCTTCTTTTACAGGTTCTTGATTAAAAACTTGCGGATTTCTATCCGGTTTTTGAGGTTGTGGTGTTATCGGAGCTTCACCATTTTGGATGCCTTGTATTGCAGCATCCAATTGCTCTTGAGGAACAGGCTTAAACTCTTCGCCTACCTCCACGTTTTGTAATTGATTAGCCATTTTAGATTAAATTTAATTTGATTGCGTATTTATTTCTTGTGGTTTGGTAGTGTTGTTGGTCACTGTGTCTTGAACCTTCCAATTTCCTTTGATACCAGCAAGTTGCATATCTTGCTGATGTTTTTGTGCAGACAAAGCAGCATCAATTTGCCCTTGATTGTCTTGCAAATTTTTGTCTTTAACAAATTCAATTTCCATTTCCTGGGCCTTTAGTTGTGATGCCATCTGAGCGGATTGTTGATCCGCCTCTGCTTTTGCCTGGGCTTGTTGATTTTGAATTTCTGCAGCTTCTTTAGCCCGTTGCTTTCTTTTTAGATCCAGGTACTGGCCCGCTAACTTGATGTTTTTCATTCTCCGGGCTGTTTCTGCATCAGATACAGAAATTTCCTGAGCTTGTAGAGAGATCTGAATGTTTTGCTCCAGTCTTAATTTATCTTCTTCACCCAGGACCGGTTCAATAAAAATTCCCATTTCCGCATTTGTCAACCCTTTAGTAATTTCAAGGACCTTTGTGCTGTGCCGGCTAATAATATTTTTAAACTCTTCGATCCCAGAGCCATACTCAATTTTATCTTGAATCATCCGCATAACCTTCTTGGCCACATTGGTCTTTATTTCAATCATGGATTCATAAAGCTCCTTGGTAGCATTTAAACTTCCCTGGTACGCTATCTCCTGAGCACCCACCAATGTCTTAGGATCCGGTGAGCTGGCATCACGAGCGCTATTAATGCCGGTAACATTTTCAATTTGTTGGATTTCGTACTGTATCACCGAAATGATGTCGGCCAGCTGTGGAATAACTACCTGGTTAACTTCAACTGGCTTATAATTTCGTCGCTCTCCCGAATCATCCTGCGAATCATAAAACACTGAGCCATCACGAAAGAAGGTTTCAACAATATCTTCCGGAGTCAGTGTTTTACCACCCAACACAATGTCGTTGACTGCAGATACATCAACACTTACTCCAGGTGGTGGAATTTTTGAAATGATATGCTGGAGTCTAAGTGTATAGAGTTGGATTCTATCAGCGTGTGGCCGGATTCTTTCCACTAAAGATTTGTTGGTCATGTCACGCAAGTTTGGCGCATACATGATATATTGTGGCAAAACGTAAGGAGAATAGGTTGTGTCTTGCTTGGCCCTGGTTTGATTATTTAACTTGCGATATGCAAAAATGTAATTAGAACCGGTAACCCAATAACCCTGATAGGCAACCTGTACAGTTCTCTCCACCATCTCTTCTCCTTTTCGGGGCTTATAATTGTGATCTTTTTGATCAAAAAAGAGCTGACCATCTTTGCCCTTTCTTTCCCTAAAGCGGACCTTATCATAGGTATAAAGAACAAAGTCTAAGGTGTCAATTTGATAGTTGTCATATTCATAATCACCGTTGTGATAGCGCCTTGAATAATAAGTCGTGCCCCACCCCCAATAATAACTTTCTTGCTTGCCGGCAAAGTTTCGGGCAATGTTAAATAGATCTTGTTCGGAAAGATCCCCTTGTGATAAATTCCGGATTTCATCAATAGTCATCTGACGAAACTCCGCCTGATATTTTACATTCCGAAAATCATTGTAAGTGGTCCTGGGAACAACAATATTATCAATATCAGCATAACGCATTTTGATAAAGTTGTTCTCATCATAATACACTCGAACTGCCCCGTATTTATTCTCCACAAAATCACGTGCTACCCGGCGCTGAATTTCTTCCCAATTGTTAAGGTTAAAAACATGGTCCAAGATTTGCTCCATTGCTATTTCCCACCCAAGCTTTACATTCATCTGCATGTATAGCTCCAGCTCTTCCGGACTCTCCGGAACATATTCTCCTTCCGGAATCACTTTAACTCCGGTAACCTCCCTGGAAACTTTATCAAATTCCTTCAGTATTAAATTGGCATAATACTTTCTGCGGATCTTATCTTTCTCGGTGTAGGAAAAAGAATCAATAGCCTCACAATTAGTGTTATAATCACGATCAATCATATCGCCTACAACTACATCTACATATTTTGCAGTTATAGCATCAGCGGTGTAATCCAAATTATCAATGGCCCTATCTCCTTGAACCGATTGATTGGGTTTATACTTATTGATCGTTTGTAGACCCTCACCATAGCGGCGATTTTCTTTAATTCGCTGCTTGTCGCTATCGTATGTAAAATATCCGAAGCGATTTCTGTAATAGATAGCACGAGCCACCTTCAATCCATACTCTTTTGAACGTTTGACCTCCGGGCTTACGTTCTCATTAGGTAATGGATTTTCATATAATGCATTATTAGCATCATTGAATTGATACCTTGTTAAATCAGCCATTTTAGATTATTGCGTATTACAAAAATATAATATTTTTTATGATAAACACCGTGATGGATTAGCCTTTCTTATGCGTATTTTCGAATTGCCCCCACCATATTGCCGATATCTATCTTTTTTGGTTTTTTTACTTCAAATTTTTTCGATGCAATTACTGTTAATGCGGTAGACACTGTAGCATCATAATCATTCCATGCCTTTGGATCAAAAACCAACCAGTCATCCATTGTACGTTCAAAATACATATGGCCAAATGGGTTTTCCACATTTGCCTCTTCCGGAAGATCTCTTAAACCCACTTGTTGAAAAATGTAAGATTCCAGGTGCTCAATAACGCTTTGCCTGGCTTCAGATCCCGACAACGGTATCCCCTTTTCTTTCTGATTTTTTTTCGAATATTTTGTATGAGTGCCTTCAGGTCGATCCATCAAATAGTTTGCGTAGCCTTTTGCTTTAAAATAATTGATTAAACCTGGCTTATTATTTTCTACAAGAATCTGAGAACCATAAAACACGCACTGCTTCAACATATCATCATAGAAATAATGAATATCCGGTTGACGGTATATGTATTCTGAAACAAAAGAATTGCTCCGGTAGGGATCCAGTATATTAAATTTCTCAATGACGTGCGATGCCGCGTTAGATTTACGGTTGTCTGTGGTTAAACTATGATCAAAGGGGTCACATCCACTGCAATACAATTCAATGTTTCCAGGTAAATACCCCTTTTTATGATCATAGATTCTTTTGTTTCTTATTTCTACCGGTGGCAATCTGGAAATAAACCAACGGCCATCATCATGAGGATGCCATATTACCTGGCTATTTTCTATTCCATCCTTCCAAATAAAATCACCCTGGATAACAATTTCTTGACCTAATCCTATGTTATGGTCTTTCTGTTCATAAATTTTATAATCCGGAAGGATTTGAAACTTGTTATCACTGCGAAAAGCCTCTTCTACAGTAAATGGGTATTTACGCATTAAAGAAGTTAGGCTGGCTCCACGCTCAGTGGCTCTCCTTCTTTCCAAATAATCTCTGGCTGCTTTTAAATTACTATAGCCATATTTATCGATAAAGGACTTTTCTCCCTCTTCTCCCCTAAAACCATAATAAGCAGGGTTGAAGATCCGGATCAACCCACTTTCAGTTTGGTTGATCTCATTGAGGTTATTGGGATCTGATTTATCCCAAATAACCTTTAGGTTGGCACCACCATCTTTTTCCATATCCTCTACCGTTGTGGTAATTAAGGCCTTCCCTGTGAAGCTGGCACCATCTGACATGGTTTCCCTAACAACTTCCCACCTTACACGTACATTTGCTTCTTTTTCTTTGGTTTTTCCTGCTTCATCCATGAAGTAAAACGCAAGATCCCATCCATCATAAGCTGTTTCCCTGGCATTTTGATACCCTACCTCTGTATTGAGTACTTTGGTGTAATTTTTATACTGAGTTTTAGTCGTTTTTTTGGAAGGCTCTTTAAAGCGCAATGACGTTCCTGGATCCGATTCCCCAACATCAACTGGCTTAAAATATTCCGGCAGTTTTTTCCAGGAATCAACCAATTTTCTAAACACCGCTTTGGCATCCGGACCCGTTTTAGACTGAATACCCGTAAGCACATCAGGAGTCCTGGAGGCCATTTCGAAATTGGTAACATTACCTTTATGTGTCTTACCGCCTCGACGCCTTGTAACCTCCACTCCACCAACACAATTTGGATTTTTTTCTACACCATATTCCCACCAATAAAAACGGTCCCGATCTGAATCACTAAACTTGGCAAAGTTCATGCGCTTCTTGGTGATACCTTTCTTTTTATCAGCCAAACTTGCTCCAATGGGTATTTTCCATGCTGATATGTAGAAGTAGTGTAACCCGGTTACATATTCCAAATACCCATTGTTGAAAAAGAAAAATCCTTTTCTCCTACGATCCCATTCAGTTTCCATAAACTCAATTTCATCATCCGAAAATTCCTCTCCAGTCTGAAACTTCATGTTTATGCGCTCTACAACTTTTTGGTTCGGAGGACGGAAATACTGCTCTTTTGCCGGCAGTTCATAATTGGCAATTTGTTCTTTAGGTGGTTTTTTCGGTAATCGAAAAGTAATACCAGCCACTATCTTGGTTCTTTTCCATTTATCGTATGGATAGCGCTCACCGTAATTCCAATAATCATTCTCGTTCCTCATCTTCCCCGCGTTTTAATTTTCGATAGCGCTCAGCAAAATCTTCCGGAGAATATTCGCCTTTGATAGAGCTTCTTGACTTTAAAGACCGCTCCACCTTTTCCAATAATTCTTCATCAAGATCCCTCTGCAATTCATCCATTTGCTTGGTGATCTTAGTGATGTCTTTAGAAATATCAATGATGCTTTCGTTGATGATCAAACCACCTTCTACTCCCTTTTTCCGGATAACTGCTTTTTCCACATAAAGCACTTCAGTGATCTCGCCAATCTGTTTTTTTAATGCTAAAAACAGCTCAGCTTTTTCAGTTTCGTGATTGTATTTCTCCAGCTTAGCTTCCAGGTAGCTAACATAGATCTGCACATTTCTATCAGATATAAAAGGCTTTTTCATTTAATTTAACCTCCATTCTTTTACGTCCAAGATTTCCTTGTTTTCCTGGTACTCAATTCCACTAATTGATCCTAAAATGTGCTTTGACCTTATCCGGTAATACATCTTTTTCTCTATCGAGATGTCGTATTCACAGTTATCTTTAAAAAACACAATATCACCGGATTTAACGCCTTGCTCAGTTAATTCACTGGAGGCATAAATGATCTTGCCCAAATTTGGAAGCTCTTCATGCTTATAGGTTAAAACCAAGCCTGAATCAGTTTTATACTTATCAAATGGCTGATAAATCGGAATGACAAAATTCCAATCTCCTACCATAATCACATTGCCTTCTTTGTCAATCTTACAGTAAATGCTATCGTACAAGTTGGCATAGCACTCCTTTCCCTTAATCACAACTTTTTTATCCGGCCAGCACAGAAAATGATGGCCATAAACATGGTCCCCGTTCTTAATTTCAACAGGTTTACCATTACTGAGTTTTTCCGGAGCAGCCATTACAACGCCATCTTGAGTAACAATATCGCTATGATACTCCTGGAATTTTTTTACTGAAGGAGGTAGAATTAGATCCAAGCCACCTTTAAGATTGATCACTACATCGCGATCTTTATCGGCTTGGATTAAACACGTGTTCGGTGGTGTTTTCATTGTTTGAGAATTGTAGGTCTACAACTCTCTCCATGCGACTGTCTGGAGTTACACCAATAACCATTACTGGCATATTTTCAAAATACCGGTGAACAAACTGCTTTTTAGTGTCTGTTCGCTCAGCATACATGATGTAAGTAATATTTCCAAAAAGGTGATATTGAGTTTCACTTCTAACAATGCTGGTAATAACACTTTCAACACGATTTTTGCCCTTGCCGGCATAAACTTTTTGGCCCACACTATAATCCATCCCTGTAAGGGGATCTGGACCCACGTGGATCTTAAAAATTTTTACATCTGCTAAAGTGTTATCCATTAATGTTGTAGCCTTGATTAAATTAAAATTAAGTTGGCACCACGTTTATATTGTCTATGACAAGGGTGCTTGTATTGTCCAGTCCTTGCGTTGTGAACTGTAGATATGCGTCGGAAGTTGGTGTAATATTTTCGCTAAATTGCCTGGCAGCAACCATAACAAGATCAATCAATATAGGTTGATTGTTTGTTAAGTTAACACCAAAAACCGAATTGACTTTGGTTGTTGTTTCTCCGGAAACAGTATATTGAACACCCTGCCGAAGCAACATGCTATAATTTGTATGTAGCGTTACTCCTGCAGCCGAGTAATCGATTTGTAATGTGTCTGCCGGGAATGTTACCGATGCGTTAGCGATGGTCGGATTAATTGAGCGGATCCACCAGGTTTCATCCTGGGAAAAATCTGAATTAAAAAACACACTACTGGTAGGCCCTGCAGAAGAGGTGCTTAATGCTAAATTTAATAGATCAACAGCTGCTGACCTGGTAATTGTCGCAACAACGGTTTGCACGATTCCGCCAATATCCATAATAATAACTGCCCGGTTATTTAATTCCTCAATCAACGATATCCTATGTGCATTAACATGAAAAGACTCTCCGCCAAATTCAGTGAGTTCAATAATTGTACTTACAGGTATCGCATTATCAAAAGAGGTAGTGGTAACGAAAATTTCTTTTGCACCACCAGCATCAACATCCATGTATGTGACTCTTGTATTAGTTCCATCAACATCATAAGCTCTAAACAAAGCCACATCCGGAATGGATACAACTTGACTATTTTCTGATAATGTTAGATCCAGTAACTTTCCCATTATTTTTTATTTAGTGCACCTCCTGAGTACTTATTTTTGGTAATGGTTTCCTTCACCTGTTTATGTGTTGGATAAAGCTTTTTCGCCGATGCTTTGGCTTTAGCCAATGTGTCTGCTTTCAATTCAGCATAACAGCCTTCATAAATGTGATCATTGGGAAAAAGAATGAAAAATGTTTTTGCCATAACTATCTTGTTAATTCTGTTGCTTCTGTTCTTATTACTTGCGCGTAAACACGCGCCCCTTCTCGTGTAAAATGTATATTGTCTGCAGCCCCAAAATCACCATTGATGTTGTCCGTTGCATTTGCTTTTGTGGCTTCGAATTGATCAATAAATTGGCTATCTGCTCTTGCTTCTGTAATGGTCCTAATTCTGTCTCTTGGGTTGGTTATTGTCTGACCATTTCTTGCAGCTGGTGAGGCCAAAAAATATTTAGTAAAATTGGTTGCTCCTGTGGCAAGATTGGTTAAAAAAGTACCGTAATCGGTTTCCCATTGAGCATCAACATCGCCATTTGCCTCGTCATTGGAACCAATGCTGATATAAACATACCTTGCGTTATACGCTCTTATTTCATCAATTTTCGCCTCCAGTTCATTAAGGGTGTCTCCTGTTCCTGCAGAAACCTGAAAAGTTCTTCCGGATCCGGACATGACCAGGTTAGTGTACCGATTAGCAACATCCCATTGCCATAGCCCTGAAACCAAACTATCACCAACAAAAAGAGCATTTATTCCTGTTCTTGCCGTACTGGATATTGTTAATGTTTGAATAGTAGTTGTGCCACCATTCTGCCAAATGGTAAATCTTCCGGTATTAGGCATTACAAAAGTGTTATCAACTGCCTTCAATCCGAAACGCACAAATTCTTCAACATGTGTAGTTGCGCCAGTACTATCTAACAACCTGCCAATTAGCAGCTGTCCATTACGTTCTACTTCAAAAATATACTGAGTACTTGCTATCAAATCAAAGGTGCCTGCCGGCAAGACTGCCCTTTGAACAAGAGCCAGGTTATCAACGGTTCTAAAATCCAGTCTTCCTTCAAAGGCACTGGTATCTTGCGCAAGCCTAATAAAAGCGCCATTATTATCAATGGTATTAATGCTCCGAACTCCCATAGAAAACCCAAAGGAGCTGGCATCAAGCGTTGCTCCTGTAGTAAATTCAGCTCTCATTACCCAATTTTCAAGTGTTGTTGCTCTGTGAGCATTGGTAGAGTCAGTAAATTGAAGGTAATCGGCGGCTGATCCATCACCACCACTTAAGGTAAGTTGACCGCTGGATGCAACTACATTAAAAGTTGCGTTAGGCGATGTGTCAGTATAACGGTTAGCAATCGCATTGTCGTCCCACACTTCAGTATGTATAGTTCCTATTTCTGTGGAAGTATCGATAGCCGAAGGATTGATGGTTATGGTTTTTGTTGTCCCATCACCTGTTACAACAACGTTATCTCCGACAAAATCTAAAACTTCTGCAGCAGTTGGAAGGGCGCTGCCGGCATTTTCAATTGTAATAGCCGCAGCTCCAGTACCTGCGTTGGTAGCATTAATAGCGGTAGTTAACTCAGCTATTGTTTCATTAACTTCAAATATTTGCTCGTTTAGCGATTCATTCAACGTTATTTTAGCCTTCCCCGCTGTTTCTTCAATCAGTGAAATCCGATCAACATTAACGTACAATTTAACAGTCGTGTTTTCTCGTAGAGTCAGACCGATTATTTTAGAATTAGCCAATGCTAAATCCAGGCTTCTGGAACCAATATCAATTGTCCGTACCTCTCCAGCGTCTTTGTCTATGTATGAAATGCGGATAAGCCGCTGTGTTAAAGTTGCCATATCAAATTTTGTTTATTGTTATTGTGCCCATTACCAACTCAGTGCCTCCGCCTGTTTTACTTAGCGTTAAGTCTGTAGTCTCATTGAAAGCAGTGGTACTGGTTATATTTGTGGTATATCTAAAAGTGCCCTCAGTTGATATTGTTCCTGGAACATCGGGTGTAAAAACGAACAGCTCAGTTCCCGCACCAACAGAATCGTCTAAAATCTGTATATTCAGCCCAGGAGTTCCAGTAACTGAAAGAACTTCCAGTAGTAATTCATAATTACCAGTTTCAGTGGCCGGGTTAAAAAGACTTCTCAAAAAAGCAAATGAAGGTGATCCTGTAATCAGATTTAATGATCCATTACTAATGTTGACAAAGGCTGGTTGCCAATTATTGTCGTTGTTGTCAAAATTGTCCTGAAATGGAAAACTAAAAACAAATGGTATTTCACCAACATCGATGGCTGAAATAACTGATTTGTCTACCAGGTGAAACAATAAATTATCGCTTGTTCTTAAATTTAGTGCCTTAGTCATTACATTTCCTCCACCGTTACTGAGTTAATAACTACGACCGACTCCACCAATGTGTCAATTCTTAGAAATAATTGGAAGTCCCCTATACCGGCAGCATTAATTGTTGCTGTTTGATTTACAGCAGTGAATGTGGAAACAACGGTGTCCGGAGTTGTGCCTGTTGTAATGGTGTTAGTTGTAAAATCAACTGTTTGACCTACGCTTTGATTGGTGGATGCAATTCGGGCATCCACCTGAAAGGTTGGCTCTGAAGCCGCGTTTATAGCCCCAGCAACCGCATTAATTGTAACTTGATACATACTTCCGCCTGGGATCGTAGAAGTATTCTCATACAAGACTGCTACTCCAGAAAAAGGAGCTGGTTGTGTGTCAATCTCAAACCTTGAAACACCACCTTGATTAATGATCGTTACAAGATCTGGTTGCGAATTAGGTTCGACTATTTGTAGAAAATTCCATCCAAATACGCTGGCATTGTTAGTTATTCCGGAAGCTCCCAGGGTAAAGGATCCATTGGTAATGAGTGCGCTATTACCAATCCGCCTTATATCGATGTCGGTTATTGAAATGGAGGTGCCAGAATTTCTTGACAATACCAAATCAGTTGTTGTAGTAAAGGTGTCTGCATTTATATCTGCACGGTATATAAAAGTGCCTGTTGCTGTTATGTTACCAGCAACATCAGGAACAAAATTATATAACGTTGTTCCGGCGCCAAGCACATCATTTTGAATTTCAACAGGAAAATTAACACTGCCTGTAATTTCAGAAACAACAATAGTAAGTTGGTATACACCAAGTTCTATCCCTGACCTAAAAAGTTGGCGAAGGAAGCCAAAGTTAGGTGTGCCAAAATTTAAAGCACCGTTGGAAATGTCAGGTCGACCAACAATTGGTGGTACATTCGACTGCCAGCCATTAATGTTATTATTAAAAGCGTCAATAAAAGGAAATGCAAACTCAAAAGGTATTTCACCAACATCTATAGCCACAACAACTGATTCGTCAACCAGGTTTATTGGCAGATCCTCCGAAGTTGTTAATGAAAGAACTTTTGTCATAGCTATGGTGTTACTTCTACTATTGTAATTGAGGTAATCTCAAAATTGGCAGGAGTACTATCAAAATTGAATTGTAAACTAAAATCTTCACCAGTAAACCCGCCTGCAGCTATTTGAGAAGTATAAATGCCTTCATCATTAACATTACCTCCATTTTCATTGACTAAAGCAAGCTGGTTACCAAAAAACATTTGGACGTAATTGAGCGATGCACCAACAAATTCGGATATCAAAAAAGTGACATTGTAGCCATTTGCGGGATTAAGGATACCGGCAAACGTAGCAAGGCCAATATTAATTACGCCTGCACCAGTTACTCTAAGGACGCCTTCTGTAATGACAATACTTAAAGGAGGGCCAAAAGTTGTGCTAAAAACCCAGCCATTAGCGTTGTTGTCAAAATTGTCTGTAAAAGGAAATTGCATGGGTAAACTAATTTCCCCTTGATCAATTCCTTTTATAAGGACCGAATCTGTCAGGAACACAGTAAGTGCATCCCGTGTTTGCAACTGGAGCGACTTTGCCATGATCAATAACTTTTGTTAGATACTCTCTATACGGTAAGTTAAATTGATCGAAATTGGACTATCGCCTGTTGTTGGATCACTTGTTGCAGCAAAAGCCACAATTGGAGCATTAATTGCAACATCAACCATTGCTTGCTGACCATTAAACCGGGCATCATCTGCAGTAGCTTCGACAAAAGCTTCCGGAAAGGAGGCTACAATAGCTCCTGTTCCATCCGTGTACCTGAGTTGAAGATCACCGCCAGCTGCATAAGCCGCAGAGTTAAAGTCGATGCTTGCTGAAGCTTCCTCAATCACATAATAATTACCGGCACCAGGTGCTGGCAAAATTGTAAGTGGAGTAGTGTTCAGCGCCAATATACTGGCAGATGTTAGCGTTGGATTAATAGTGGTATTGCTTCTTGCAAGCGTAACGACAAAATCAGATACTGATCCAGTAATTAATTTTGATTCTTTACCTGCTCCATTATCGATTGTTATTTCGGTATTGGAGCCATTTGTTTCAATCAAAGAGATCGTATTGATATTGATGTATTCATTTTCGGATACACCTACTAAATCAATAGTAACAAGTTCACGAAAAGAAGTTTGCGCCGCTGTAAAAGAGGCGTCTGTAACAGGGATTGATTGCGGAACTCCATCTACATGATCTTTGTAAACAATAACATGATAAGTACCGTTGTCAAAAGCACTTAATATTTTGTCCTCAAGGAGCGTAAACGTAGTTCCATCATCATCCACAAAGGATAATCGATTAACAGCCATTTTAGATTAGTTTTTATGCGTATAGCAAAGATAAAAAATAAAATGGCTGATAATAAAAAAAGGGCCTTAAAAGGCCCTTTCTTCTCACCGATACTTCTAATTTGTAGGTGTCGATGTGTCTACACGTATCGGATCTATTTCATCTCCGGGATCGCTTATCACGTATCCCGTATTGTTTTCTTTGTCTTTTTTTGCGGTCTGATCTGTACTGTAAAATCCCAACTAAAATAGCAGAGCCAAAACAAAATCCCGCAACTGCGTATAATTCATAAGGATCACCTTTTCTTTTTACTGCTTCAATAACGCTTGCTATACCAATAATGCACATAACAACAATGTAGAAAATCACCACTTTCTTTTGCCAATTTGCCCTCATTCCTCTCCATCTTTTTTATCATCATCCAAAGGCGGAAAAGGAAACTTCCCTTTTCCCAAAACAACACCAATCATCTTTTTAACATCACACTGATGGTTTTCGCTTTCTACAAACGTGCCAATAGTCATCATAAAAGAAATCAACTCAGGAGTGTTTTTGGCTTTTTTACAGGCCAATTCTACCAACTGACTGACAGGCATACGCCTTTGTTCTTGATTATCGGACCAAACGTTTGTGGCTTCTTCGGCAAACTCTTTGTGTTGCTTTTCGTATTCTTCTTCAGCAATACGCACAGCGTCCTCTCCTAATTCTCCATGCATTGCTTGGAACAAGGAATGATCCCGTGTGTGCTTAAATTTTGGTGTTGTAAAGTCTTTTTTCATTGTTTTAGTTTTAACCAAGGAAAGTATATAGATACTTTCCTTGGTATTGGTAATTATTCTTCCAACTGCCTAATTAATTATATACCTCAGTGTTCGCAACCAACGGATCTGAAGCTTCATCTCCCCAGGCTGTAACAATTAAATAGCCACCTTTTTCAACCGGCGCTAAAACAACCGGATCATAGATAATTTTATTCTCTACCACTTCATAACCTGGCGATACCTGCATAGTATTAAGCGGCGCAGCAATCGAAAAGTTTAAGGTCTTTTCCTTGTCTTTTTTCTTTCTACTCCTTGGTTGAGTAAACCTACGGCCATCCGAGTCGTAAGTAACCATCCCTCCTGCTGTAGTAGTAAACCAAACTGATCGACTCATTTCTTCAGACCATGTAGCTGCAGAAACATAATCACCATAGTCGGTGGTATCAATTTTAAATTTACTAATTTCCTCCAAGTTCTTTTCCGGAACAAAGCCAGTATAATCATTTAATCTTCCTACAACCAGATTATACTTTTGGCAAATTTCTCTGACCCCACTTTCAGAGATATATTTGTAAAGCACATACTTTCGTTTGTAGTAAGCAATGATTCGTCGTTCTGACTCTACCTGCTCCTTTTCCTTCTTTTTGACTTCGTAGTTTACATACTCCGTCGTATTGGTAAAACCAAGCTTTTCCAATAGGTTAAGCTTGGGTGCCGTTGTGATACTGGAGGTCTGAGCAAATTGCTCGGCCTTTTCCAGCACCTGGTTCTCATAACCATAAAACTGGTTATGAACTTCTTGAATTTCTGCAGAATACGATGCTTTCATCGGCAGCTGCAGTAGTGGGGCTTGTTCCATGTTATATAGAATTGGTTAAAAATTAAGTTACATTGCTGTTCGTAGTTCCTCAATTCTCTGGCGTCTTTTCTTACTCTTTTCTACCCATTCCCTCTTTTCTGGATCGCTAAAAACTTCATCCAGTAATTTATTGAGTTCTACATTTACCGTTGTGCCGTTGGCCCCAGCGATCTCTTCAAAAAATTGCTTTATATCTTTGTAGATGTACACAACTTCTTGTTTTCTTTTATCGCTATTTCCAGACAACACATTATTTTCTACCGAATGTAAGACACTCGGCATACTACTGTTTGGTCCTTTCAGTTTGTTTTCCATGTTAAAGTGTTTTTATCATATTTTCAATTTCTCGACAAAATTTCTTCACCAACTTTTTATCTCTGTAATGCTCATATTCATTTACCGTGCTAAAACCACGTTGAAAGCATACAGAATCCGGCAATGCGTTTTTTAGATACATATCTCCATTGGCACTTAGGTACGCATCTGCCTCTTTCTGTCTTTTGTTTACCCGGTTAAAAGCAAATATCACCCTTGAAGGTGATAAAGAAGTATCCGCTTTTTTGCGGCCTGGAGCAATGTTATTATCAAAAACTTGAACAAATTTATTGGTCGAATTAATGTCAACGTCACTGAATCCTGTCGGAATAACGATCAGATCCATTAAACATAGGGTTGGTATTACCCCTTTTTGCCATAAATTTCCCGGAAGATCTACCAGTATAATATCATACTTATTGTAGTCCTCATTGTTATAAATCTGTTCATAGAATTGTTCTGAAGCAATTTCAGCGACACGATACATATACTTTTCCAGTTCGTCTTTACTTTGACGATCTTCGCGCCGTTGCTCCAGAATACTTTGTTGAAGGTTGTCAGCATCTACCACACAAACACTTTTCTTTGTGCTATGATGCATGTAGGAAGCAAGCATTGTACATAAGGTGCTCTTCCCTACTCCGCCTTTTTGATTGAAAAAAGAAACGAATTTTGTTTTTTTCATATTACGAATTTTATTCAAATATATAGCTGCGCAGGTGCGTAAATACCTGACTACATACTCACTTATCCACATGCTTTTGTGAATAACCATATTCGTACTTATGAACATACTTATGTACATACCTACTTGTTTACCTGTCCACGTATACATATGGACACTAATTTATCTACACACTTATTTACGTAGACACGTACTTACGTATTTTTCTACATTACTACTTACTTAATTTTCTTTCTACGTATTTTTCTGTGTGCATATTTACCTATATTCGTATTCTTCTTTTTACGTATTTACGTGTTTACGTAAATACTAAAATCTTAGCCTGAGCGCTTTGTTATTATTTTTATGATTGTAGACCTCTTCAATCAATAACCTATACTCATCAATATTCATTCGATCCTGGAGAGCATTAGGTCGCCTTTCCAACTGTTGAATAAACCAGTTATGATCATAATCTTTGGTCCGAAACACATGCATCATTGCTGATACAAATGACCTACGATTAAAGCCGGCATAATAAGATTTAATCATCATTAGCTTTTCAGCTATTTCCCTGGAGCGATCAATATTGGAAATTTGCAAACGACCATCCTCAAAAGCCTGTCTATCGTGATGGGCTGAATGATTATATGGATTCGTTTTGTCAATTAAAATCGCTTCGGTAACACTAATGGTAAAATCCGGATACGTTCTCATAAAGTTATCCATTTGCACATAGGGTTCAACCCCCATTTTTACAAATGACTCCAAGAAATTTCTTTTGGTCCATTTCTGGATTGTTGTATTTAAAACCTTCACCTCCTGCATGCCGTAACCATTAACAATGAAGAAGTATATTGGTAAACCCAAATTTTGGGCAGCGGTAAAGCGATGTTGGCCGTCGATAATTTCAAACTTATCATTAACGATAATCGGACAAATTAAATATCCACGACGCATCGATTCGGTTAACCGGTCCAAATGTTCCATGTTTAGATCCCGATTCGTGTCTAATTTTTTGAAAAGGGAATAATCTTTAGTCATATGAATTGACATGTCTGTCGACTCATACTTTCTTTTTGTCCCTAATATTGCCATATTAATACATTTTTGTACATACCTTATTTAGTACAATATAGTATTAATATGGTAATTTTCTGATTTTTTTAATTAACTTATTATTAACATAACCCCTTGTTATACAAATTTGTATAAACTCTTATTTGAAGTTAAAAGGCTTTAATTAGGGGTAGGGTAGGGGACGTTCATTTCCTTCGCAAATTCCAACTGTTCATTTTTCCAAATATTATTCAATATATGAAATTCCATATCTATTTTTTTCATCTTGTTTCGAAAATAATCATGCAAATAGTACATGATCATTAACGAAGTTGATGCACCAATAGCAATGTACATCAAGGTGTCACCTGCAAATTCAAAGTCCCACCAATATATTGTACAAAGATAAAGCCCGAATAATATTGCCACAACTGATTTTACTTGGTTCGCACGCTTTGCTAATTTATCGGCTTGTTCAAGCATCGCATTCATTTCGCCCAGGTGCTTATCACCCTCTATTAGAAATTGCATTGCCTTTTTGTTTTGCGCTGCGAACTCATCTAAACCCATAATGGTAATTTTTGGATAAATATAATGATTCTGGTAATTATTTGCATTTGCCATTCTTTTTATACAAATTTGTATAACAATCACTTAATTAACACAATAGCGTTTAATGATTACTTTTAAAGTAAAAAAATGAAAATATTTACATTCTCTTTCTTTCTACTTGTCAACACCGTTGTGTTTGCACAGTTACAAAAACCAATGTGGGAATTACCGATCTACATCGAAGATGGGACCGGTTTAAAAGACACGGTTTATTTAGGAATTGACCCATTGGCCACAATGGGCTTTGACAGTTTATTTGAAGACAGCGTTTACCGAGCGCCTTTAGACAGTGTTGCAAATAATAAGCTTTATACCTACATTATAGAGGGTTCTCCGTTACGTTCAAAAAAAAGCGTATTGCCACCAAGTGATAGCGGGTATACTCTGCATTTAGGATTGTGGAATGTAGACTCAGAACTAACATTTACCATAGATGATCGCATTTTAGCAGACACCTTACATGGTGTTAAAAATATGAAATGGAATGATGTACAACAAAAATTTGTTCCGGACAAATACAAAGGTGCTCAACTTTGGATTTACCTTAATGATGCAATTATAGATTTATCAAGCCCTTGTGGTTCTCATGGCGGCCCTGTTATTTCATACGTTAATGGATCTCCAAAGCAGCCTTATTTAAAATATTATCCCGTATGCACTGTGTTTGGACGTACTACATCTTTTCTCAATTTTTCCACTCCTGGCCAAAAATTCAACTTTACAATAAGATTGGAATTAAAACCAATGAATATTTTAGGTAGCCCATTGGTAGGTATTAAGGAACTGGAGGATTTGAATGTTCAAATCTACCCCAATCCAATAAAAGACCAGGTAACAATAAACAACCAAGAATCACAGCCGTACACAGCGGTAATATACGATAACCTTTCCAGGCAAATGAGACGCCTGCAGGTAGGTGCATTTCGAACAGTTCAGGTAGATCTATCCGATCTACCGTCCGGAATGTACATTATTGAACTTAGGGATTTCAAAAATTCAACCTTCAAAAAAGTTCTCAAATATTAATTTAATTTTTATAACATGAAACGTTTTACAATCCTGCTGGCACTGGCAGGATTACTATGCAGTGCCAATTCCTTTAGTCAAAAGGCGTTTGAAAACGGAATGTACCTAACGCCTAAAGGTAATCTAAAAGTATTAATGGTGTTTGTAGCAATTGATTGGGGAGATTCATCTCATTTTAACAATGGGTTATCACACGGAAATTGGCCCGACCCTAACGTGGTTCCCGCTTGGAGTCGTACATTATATGATTCTATTGTACAAACTCCACAAATAAATGAAACCAGTAAGTACTTTGAGGAACTTTCGTTCGGAGATTATCATGTTACTGCTGGTTACCATAAAGACGTAATTCAGCTTACGCTTAATGATTTTTTTGACACTAATGGTGTCTTTAATCGCGATAATTACTGGAAAGCAGTCGAAACAAAAATTGCAAATATGCCATTAAATAGCAATGGTGGCTTTAATATCAATAGTTACGATCAATGGTCTTCAACGCAAGATTATGTTGCAAAAACATCGGGAACTAATGGTAAAATTGACCATTTGATGATTTTTATGAGAAATCATCCGAGATTAGGTAATCAAGGTGGAAGCACAGGGAGAAATTCAATGGACGCTTTTGGCACAACAACCGAATCCGCATCATTGTTTTCCGCAAACAACAATCCCTTTAGCATTTCACGCCACGAATATGCACACGGAATGTTTGGTAGCAACACTTATCATTCTGTGGGTAAGCCTGGTGGCAACTGGACTTTTATGTGGGGCGCTGGAGGTTATGGAGCACTGTCAAGCTCAGGAGGCATGAGAACTTTAACTGGTAATGCATTTGACCGTAATTGGGTTAAATATAAGCCTTCTGCAAATACGCATCAAATTAGCGCTCGATCTATTTCTGGAGGGGAATTAAACGCTCAGCTGGACAGTTTTAAATTAGATCCATCTAATCCTTCCGGAGAATACATATTACGTAATTTTTGGAATAGCGGCGATGCAATAAGAATTAAATTACCATATGTACAAAGATCTGGTAATGTCGTGATACCGATGAGAAACCACTGGAGAAATGATACTGTTAATCTTAATGTATCAGCTGACGTACATAATCAATATTTATGGATTGAAAATCGGCAAACCACCAGTAGTCCTTATTCACTGAATAGCGGATCTGATGAAGGAATGTACGCATACATCCAAGTTGGCCGTGATTATACAGACCCTGATTTATTAAGGATATTTCACCTTACGCCCGACTTTAGCCATTTGCCAGCAGCTGAGCGAATGGACTCAGTTAATCAATGGGAATTAAGTAATCAAGCAACACACGCTGCTAATTATTTACATTTTCTACCGTCTGTTGGTAAATACGATTATACTTACACAAGCTTAAATGACCCGAACGCTCCAAATCACGTAAGAGCCTCCTATTCAACCAGCCATGACGCAAACCCATTTACAGGTTATACTCATTTAATGCAACCTGCGTGGGACAACAATTCGACCAACAAGATTTCGAAAGGCGAAGGTTATTGGGTTAAAGATATTACCAGAAATGGCGCACCCGTTCCTGCTTCTCAATTTATTGACCATATGTATGGTGGTGGGCCTGGTGGAGTACAAGGTTACGACGCTTTTAAACCAATTTTAGGTATGAATAAAATTGGAATTGGGCACAACCCAGCAGCAACACCATTACTAACTCATAACATGCCACTGAGCTACCAGCAACCGCATACAGTTTTATTATATGAATATTCCGACAATAAAATTATCGACTTGAACAATATTTCCGTAGAAATATTGGAACAACGAGCAAACGGAGACATTAAGGTAAAAGTTCGCTTTGATGATTATAATGTTGATCAAAATGTTCGATGGTGCGGGCCACTTGTGTTACATGACAAAGCTTTTGTAAATGCCGGAGCCACCATTACAATTGATCAAGGTAGAATGCCGGTACGCAGCAAGAATCCACAAACAATTAATGGTACAAAAGTGTTTGCTGATAAAACGTCACTTTTATTGGTAGACAATGCCAAACTTCAAGTTCAGCCTCAAGGCAAATTGGAGCTGAGGGGAGAATCTACATTAAAGGTTCAAGACAATGCTGTACTAAACCTGGAGCCAAATAGTACAATGAATATTACAGGCAATTCAACAGTGTGGATAGAAGAGGGAATGCTTTCGGTAAAAGACGGAGCTGTGATGAATATTTACAGCGGAAGTAAAGTATATGTGCAAGGTGAAGGAACTTTGCAAGTGAAAGATGGTGGTAGAATCAATGTAGAGCCAGGCGCAGAACTGATTGTGCGCGCAGATCCATTAGCCAATGGTTCGTTTGAAGTTGGAAAATCTCAAGCACCTGGTGCTCCAGCAGATCCTACGCCAGCAACTATTTATGTTCAAGGTAAATTAAAGTTCCAATACATTGATTGGAAAAGCCTTAACAAAAATGGATTGTTTCACTTTGTTGCAGGTAGTAGCGTAAGTTTAGATCCCGGAAAGTCAGTAGAACTAACAGCGCCAAACAACAGCACTAAGGTTTTAAAAATTGACAACCACACATTGAACGTTACTGCGGCTTCATTCAGGATAGACAATGCCTTAGTTGATATTTCTATTGGATCTAAACTGAAGGTAAATGATGCAGATTTTGAACTGGAAGATGTGCGTCAGACTGGAGGTAGTATTGAAGCTGATAATCCAAGCAGCTTTGAGGTGCTTCGTCATACAGCACAAAATGCAGATGAAGCTATCGTTATTCGAAATGCTGACGCATCTGTAGGTCAGGCAAGGATTCGCTTCAGTGATTTTAACAGTTGCAAAACAGCAGTTAAGGCATACAACGTTGATCACTTACGTGTGTACAACACTGACATTTCTGCCAATGGAACAAACACAACAGGTATTAATGCTGAATTGTGCCGCTTGGTGCAATATCATGGTAAATTGGACGTGGCAACTACTGGAGCTATTCTTACCGATGTGCCCGGCTTTTACATTGCAGGATCTCAATCATGGATCAAAACCAATGGTGGTACTGGTATTTTAGCTGATAACTCACAAATATTTGTTAGACAAGGCGCCACAATCTCCGAAGGATCTATGGGAGTCGAAATAGACGGTAAATATCAAAGTGGAGCTTATACATCGATGTTTACAATGGGAGATGTTGGCTGTGGATCCTTAATTGACAACTTCCAAATTTTAGTTGGTAGAAGCCCTAAGTATTTTGACGGTAGTGGAGTAGTAGGAACAAACGCTTTGGTAAATGTTGATGCTTTATTTCATGCCAATGCAAAAGCTTCAGGCATCATACAACCTAATAATGTGTATGGCAACCTGACCGACTTTGATGTTTGCTATACCAATCTGCTTGTATCTCCAGACACCATTTTCACAAGAGGGAATTACTGGCCATTGGCCGATGTGCCTAAAAATGAAAGTCACTGGCCATATGGATCTCCTGGTTTACCAGGTAGTACAAGTGATGATGGTAGGTGTAGATTTGGTGACAAATGGAAATGGAGTAGACTTGGTTTGGAGACAAGCCAACGATCTACGTGTGAACCGACGAACGACCTTTGCCATACGTGTGGTGAAAAAGACTTTGGAGATCCAGACACGTACTCAGCACTAATCATTCAAAACTATGCCGGCACCTACACTAACTTTGTTGATCACGATGATGACTTTGGATCAAAAGATACTTATGAATCCAGAACCGGATTCCAAGGATTGGCAAACATTGAATTAGGAAAAATGGTGGACACATTAGAGGGAAGTCAATGGTATGTTGTAGTAGACGGCGACAATCACCCTATAACAACCGATGCTGCTCACGCAATCATGGTGTCCAGGGTAATTTTTAATGGGCGTGTAGCCCCTTCAAATGCCCGTATGAAGCGTCCTGAAGTAACGGATGATATATTTGACCCATACATTAACAAGATGAAGGTTAAAATTGTGCCAAACCCAGCTCAATATAATTTCAGAGTTAGTGTACTTGGCGAAGAGCTTCATAAATACTCAATGAGAGTTTACAGATCTACCGGTGAGTTGGCATATGAAGTGCAGTCGTTTGTCGATGTGCATAATGTCAAAACATCGGATATCGGTGATATGGGAATTTATTTTGTAGAAATCATCAGCCTGGAGTCCAACGAACGGGTTGTTGAAAAACTGATTATTGAAAAATAGTCAGGTGTTCATTTTGAAAAAAACCCGGAGCATTATGCTCCGGGTTTTATTTTTTTATAGATCTAACAATACCTATGGCCATGATTATAAAAACAAATCCAAGGGTGACTATGATCAATAAAAGCTCTTGATCTTCTTGACTAATATTAAGTATCTGTTCCATCTGCAGGTTTTATTGGTCCTAAATATATAACTTCAGTACCTACACTCAAGTGTATTGGTTTATCTTCCTCCAGGTAACATAGTGAATACATTCCATCGATGTGATGAAAATCAATTTCATCAACAATCTCCCTGTTGTCAGTTCGTGTTAACTCAAGGTGTTTGACACTAACCCTACTGTTCCTGGGTATGTTATAGAGAAAATCTTTATCGCCTTTTTTCATATACAAATATGTTTTTATCAACGAACATACGAAATATTACCATTTTTGTGTAGATTGGCATTATGAAATTCATCAGTAAATTTAAAGATTACTACGACTACCTCCAGGGCATTTATGGCATCGATGAAAAGCTCATTTTCGACCGAAGATTTAAAGAAAAAATTATTCGCCCTACTTCTCACAACGGAAAAGAAGATCCTAAACAATACGCATTTTGCATCTGCAACAAGCGATATGTAATTCTGCAGCATGCAGATCGTTTTTACTATACCCTTGAAGAAATTAAAGAGTTGGCGGCCATCCTTAAAAAAGAGGGAAAGATTTTGCATACCAATCCCTGGAGGCTTTCGCAAACTCTCGATTACGAGATAACAAAACAAGGGCGATACACCAAATACCTGGAGGAAACTTTAAATGAAAATAAATGGAAAGAGATGAACGGTCTTTGCGCGGCCAATTCTGCATTAAGACATCCTGTTTTGATCAGAGACACCGTTAAAAACATTTGGAAGCCCAACGTTCTTTTGGAAGATTATGGTTTTGCCGCCCGGATCCCGGCAGAAAAAATGTATCAGGATATTTCTTCCTTTATGTCCTGGATGATCGACTATCCCCCAATCGAAAACAATCAAACCAATAAAAACAAAATTCTCTCACATGGCTTTGATTTCAAACGGTCCTTTAGACCTAAAATGAAATCACTCTTCTGATTGTTGATCCTTCTCTAATAGGCTATACATATACCCACGACCTCCTTCACCTGGTGTTAATTTACGATGATCAAGCAGCTCCCTGCTCTTCATTTTAGAACACGCATTTCTCAGACTATTCAGCGCCTTTTTAATATTAGCACCCGGATTGTGCTCGATGTGCTTTGAGGTAATGTCCCTGACGGTGCCTTTACCTCCCAGCTCCCGGAGGTATTTAATGATTAACTTTTCCTGCGGCATTAACGAGCTTTTAACCACTTTTAAGGTGGATGGCTTACGGGTGTGCATCTCCAATAGGGTTTCAATACTTTTCAGCTCCTTAGTGTTCATCCTTATTTGAGTCCTTAGATCCTTTTCTCTTTTCCTGAGTTGTTGTAAAAATGCTTTGTCCATATACTTGAAGTAAAATCCCCCGGCAGTAATCAGCTGGCAGGCGGAGAAGCTGTCCGGGGGTAGGTCAATAGATGACCGTATATAAATATATTTTTGTCTAAAATAGTAATTTACTGTAAATCAACGCGAATCACGCCTTGCTTTAGAGCAAATTTTAATAGACCTGCAACGTTTTTTACATTGAGACGTTTAAGCAATCGATAACGAATCCCCTCGATAGTCCTGGGCTTTATTTTCATTTCATCGCTAATTTCAGTATTGTTTTTACCCTCCCAAATTTTTTGAATAATTTGAACCTCCAGCACGGTTAACTCTTCCTTAGTGATAATCATTTTTGAAAGCTGTTCATTCTTTGTGGGCTTACCATGAAATTCCATTGCCAGTTCTGCCAGCTCTTTATCAATGTCCATGTCCAAAGCATCAAACATGCGCACAAACAAATCCCCGCTACCTGGAAGGTGATACCCTTCATCAAACCAGCGTAATTGATTTTCAGTCACAGGAAAAGCGATTTGGGTTCTATAAACTATTTCTTCGAGTAGATCTTTATACTTGTCTGCCATTCAGGTACGTATTTTTACTGAAGGTAACAAAATTGTATAAATGCAGAAAAATAAGAACGCGTTTATATTTAAGTTTTGTACGGGTATGTCAGCCCGCCACCGGCTCTCCATCCAGGTGCCCATTTCCTGGCCGCGCTCTTATTTGTGGTTGGTAGGGCTAAAGTTGCGGGGGCGAGACTCGAACTCGCAACCTTCAGGTTATGAGCCTGACGAGCTACCAATTGCTCTACCCCGCCATATAACAAATTTAATCAATTTAAAAATAGTATTATCATCGATGCCGGATTATACAGGTTGTAAGTGCTATCAATGATCGGCTGCTGCTTGACCCACATTATCTGCGTAATGTTTTTATGATATTTCCGTAAATGATAAACACCTACAGCGTCGAGATAATTTGAAACAAATCCTGTACCTGGCGTTATGATTGACCACCGGATTTTTTCAATATTAGCAGATTGAGTCATGTCAGTAATTTTTGGACCACGAATATGCAAAAATTTACCATATAATAAAAAAGCCCTCCGCAAAGCGAAGGGCACCTTTTAAATAACCTCTGCATATTAACCAATGTGCAGTACGGTAAAGAAATGTGTTTAGGCATTTCCAATTCAAGGCAAATATACAATTTAGTATATAGGAACAAAAAAATCCCCCTGCAAAAACAGGGGGATCTCATAATGAAGCAATTGACGCTTACTTAATAAGCAACTTTTCGGTCAACACCGATGTGGTTGTATTGATCTGTAGGAAGTACATGCCCTGTACCTCCGGCAGATCAAACGTAACGCGATTTGACGCGTTATATCTTTCTTCTTTAATCATTTGTCCGGAAACAGAAATTAACCTGGCAGTAAACGATAGGGGAGTGCTCAATTCAATTGTTACCTGATCTATTGCTGGGTTAGGGTATATGCTTACCTGATCAGCCCGTAATTCATTAATTCCTATGCCAATAACATCAAAACATGCTGAAGTATCTGTGCAGTTATTATCTGTAATAAATACCGCATAACTACCATTTTGCTTAGCTACAAATGTCTTACTGGTTTCACCAGAAATGGCAGTAAAATTATTATTACAATCTACCCATTCATAAGAAACTCCATTTGCTGCTGCAACCAAATTTGGACCCGATTGATTTACTGTCACATCTGGAGAATTGACCGTTAAATTAATAGTGTAAATTGAATCACACCAAAACTGTGTCATTATGGTATCTTGATATGTTCCCGCAATATTGTATAACTTTCCAGAAGGTGAAAGATAAGCGTCTTTATTACAGATCTCAATATTTAAAGTCTCCAAATAATCTTTACACTGATTCAACTTCCAAATGACACCATCATCGGCCTTTGAGGTTATGTTAATAATACCTGGAGACGGATCCATATCTGCTGTACCGCTTCTTTCCAAAACTCCGCCAACATAAATTGACGACTTTGGCCCAATTGCAATTGCATTTCCCCACATGTCCTCATCACCAATAGCCGCTACTGCAAATATAAAATTCCCTCCAGTATCAAGCTTGAGCACATAAATTGACTCATCCCTTCCTGCAGTAATACCGAAAACTCCAGCTCCCGGATCAAAATCGACAGTTTGTTCGAAGAAGCCAGTTAAATAAAGGTCCCCAAATTTATCAAAAGTCAAATCATTAACATACTCATCATCTGCGCCTCCAAAGTTTTTAGCCCAAACAGCATTGCCTCCCGGATCAATTTTAACAATAAATGCATCTTCATCACCAATAGCCGTTAGGTTTAATACTCCAGGTCCCGGATCAAAATCGCCGGCCCCTTCCTGCAACCCTCCAGCATAAATGTTGCCTTGAGCGTCAGCAATTATCGCAAAGCCCTCATCATCGTCTGTTGTACCACCCAGCTTACCTGCCCACTGATAATTTCCAAAATGGTTTAAATGCAAAACATATGCATCGTCATCACCCACCGTTGTTAATGTCTGAAGGCCAGCTCCTGGATCAAAATCTGCGGAAAGAGTAAATAAGCCAGTGGCATAAATTCCGTTGGCATCAACATACATATCGTTTATTGTTAACTCTTCCGGACTTTCAATTTGCTTGGCATCGAGAAATATTCCTGAAGAGTCAAAAATTGCAAAAAACAAATCTTCTTCACCGGTAGAAATCATCTGAAATAATCCAGCGTCATTAAAATTTGTGCTATCCTCAAATATCCCACCAACAACTACACGACCAGCAGTATCAACTTCAACTTCAAGAGCCTCTTCGTCATCATCTCCACCCATTCGTTTTGCCCAGGAAAAATTTCCTGCAGCATCCAAGCGCATGACAAATGCATCAGACCTATCGGCTGCAGTCATGTTAAAGGTTCCTACCCCTGGATCAAAATCAGCAGTCAGCTCAAAACTTCCGGAAACGTAAATTTCTCCAGCCATACCAATTGACAAATTACTGCATTGATCATCTTCAATACCTCCGATGTTAATTGCCCATACCAGGTTACTGTCTTGATCAAACTTTTGTATAAACCCATCTTCCTCACCGTTAGAGGTTAAAGTTGTAACTCCTGTTCCTGGATCGAAATCACCGGATCCTTCAAAAACACCGCAAACATAAATATATCCATCTCTATCAATGACCAGATCGCGAATCTCTGTGTCGTCTGTGCTGCCAATAGCGGCTGCCCAAACATAATCCTGGGCGTTTGTTGTAAAATAAAATAGCGCACTTAGCGCAAATAAGAAAAAATGCTTCATATGTATTTAGTTTTTAGTTAGAAAGGACGCTAAGTTATACAAAAAAGTATAAATACGTAGTTATTCCCTGAAATTAAGGTGTTATGCCTTTTGCTCACTCATTTCAATTTCGTGTCTAAATATTCTTCGATTTTCTCCAATGCCCTGGAAAACAACACATCAAAGTCCTGATCAAACAATGTCTCATTTTCGCCGCCAGGTTGTAAATCCATGAAAGATACATAATGCTGACCAGTCGCACCATTGACTCCATGCATTATGATTATGGCATGATTCGACCTATAGGTTTGCTTTATTTGATCAATCTCTTGCTCTGAATACTTTTTCATCTATATTTTTTTGTGGTAAAATACACCATTCTACCAATTTATACAAAAAAGTACAATTACCGTTATAGAAAAAATCCTATCTTGCGGCAGCTTTGCTTGATGATTTAAGTAAAGAAGTAAATAAAAGTGCATTATTTACCATCAGCAAGGAGTAGCAGGAATCCCGCTACTCCTTGTCTTTTTTATGCCCATTAATTTTATTTAGCGGAACTTCCCCCAAGACGAGCTGAAATGCCATGTGGCGGTGAACAGCCTTCATAATTCCCTCCCAATTCATTAGCATTGTATGGTGATGGCCACTGCGTATGTTTACAAAAGTGTACATTGATTGAGCACCTGCAGTCTGCCAGGTTTTAATTTTGATGCCATGTTGCTTTTCATAATTACAGATCAGATTTTGTATTTCTTCTTCGGTAAGTTCTCGCATGTCAATTGTTTTTATACAAATGTGTATAAACGACAGCGAACTACCAAATGTTACATGAACTCTCTGTTAAATTGCGGAACGCGCTGATAAAGCGAAACAAATTTGCCGATACTGTAATATTTCATACCAACAACACGACCTTTAGCCATGATGTCCTCCGGATCCATGCTTTCAACATCGTAGTCGAAGCTCCAGTATGCAACATGAAATCGATCAAGAAAATCTGGCTTGGTGAGATCCTGGTACTTTTGTGCCATCTCTTGGCCCGCCCTATGGCCAGGTTTACCACCCATAGAGTATAGCATGCGCTCAATGTGTCCCCGGATCCCTTTCTTCTGGTCATTGACCATGCCAATAAAGCAGATCTGTTTTTGCCAATCAAACCGCTCATCGTCCCGGTTTTTCTTGGAAAGCATCACCGCATACAAGCCAGGCTTCCAGGGAACCTTACGCTTGTTCTTTGCCTCAGACCACTTTATCCAATTGGAAAAACTCATTTACGGGCGTGAGCTAACATATTGATCAACTCATCTACCTGATCATCAGGCATCGTGGAAACCACGCCCAAACAAGGCTCTGACATTTGACCTTTCTGCAGACCTTTCAGACTTGACTTATCCAGGCCAACAACAATAAAATCTACTCCAGTGGCCGCTTTAACCGCCTCGATACGGCCCAACATACGCTCCATTTCCGAATTAAACTGTTCTTGATCCATACTACGCCCAATAATGATTGATGTACTTACCATCGTTTCGAGGATTGCGACGACGCTTGTTGAGCAGTCGTCGAATCCTATTTTTAAAATTGCCCCTCTTACGCCTTTTTACGTGTCGACATTGGCTGCAAGTACAGCTCTTTACTTTTGAATGGTTCATTAGTACGGCTCGATTTTAACAATGGTGTATGAATCCACTTCCGGGAAATTGGCATCCGGTTCTCGCGTCCATTTTTCCGTAACATCATCGATTATTTCCCTTTTGTATGTCGCCTTAATTGCTGGCCAGTAGTGAACAACTACCTGGCCAGATAATATTTCGATCTGCCTTATTGGGGCAGCGTGATGAGTTCTTACATCATCACTCAAATCTCTTTGAAACACAAGCTTCCCAGCCTTATCAATAACAGCTATTCCACTGGTGCCATCCTTCATAATTGGATCCCCACGTAAATAATACCTCTCAGCATATCTATAAAATATAGGCGGCTTTCGTTGCGTATCAAGTATTTTGACTTCTTGATAATTGAAAGGATCTGCAGGATTGCGCCATTCTTCTAATCCATTATCAAGCTTTTTCCTGTTATAAATGATTACATTTTCCGGAAACTCTCGACTATGAAATGAAATCTGGTTTTCATTAAAAGTAACAAACTCATCATCCCACAAATGATGATTAATAGCTGTTAAAAATCGTCCTGTGAATTGATATTTAAACTTGGAACAAAGACGCTCCCCATTACTCAAATAATGAATGTATTGTTCATATAATGAATCTATAGAAGCTTCGGTTTTTTTCCAAACCCCATCAGTCCCTTGATTCCATGTAGCCACAACTTCATACGAAAATGCTTGAGGCTTTGGAGCCGGTTCTGGAATTTTATTTTTATCATCATCTTTACTGCAGGCGAAAAAAAGCAGCGCTACTGCTATATAAAATATCTGTTTCATAATCAATGGTTTTTACTTATATAATAAATTGCTGCTACCCAAAACAAAATACCAACAATTAGTTCAAATGTTGTTCTATGACCAGTAACAAAAACAAACCCGGCAAGTGCAACTAATATTAACAAATTACCACCGCCTTTCTGCACCTTCTCACTCACAACTTAGTTACTGTTATGGATGTAATACTAATTGTTTCATTTGCCGGTGGGGGAGCGGACAGAGACATGAAGATCACAAAATCAGTGTCATCGGTAAAAGCTGCAGGATCCGTTACACTCAGCGTCTGCGTATAAGTGCCCGGCGAAGTGATCGTCCCAAAGTCAAACAAGCTCAAACTCGCTGCGCCTAACTCATTCTCCACATCTACAAACAACTGAAGCGGCCCACTCACCGCAGACACCACAAGCGCTACCTCAAAGTTTCCGGAAGTCAGGTGCGGCCCAAATACACTGTCGTTAAACGCATAGTTGATCCCTGGCCGGTAACTCATATTTAACGCTCCGGAAGAAATATCTACAGCTCCCGGCCCCCAATTGTTATTGTTATTACTAAAGTCGTCTTGGAATACTACTACCTGGCTGAAGCTTAAACTCGATACCAGGAGCAATAAAATGGTGATTATCTGTTTCATCTGGTTGTTTTTGACTACTAAAATAATCCTTTTTTGTATAAAAACACAATTACCAAGCTAATGCATTCCACTGTGTTAAACAAAAAAGGCAGCTCATGGCTGCCCTTTTTTGTTACTGTATTGTTATCTTCTTGGTCGACCTGCCCTGGCCATCACTGATATCCAGGTAGTAGATTCCTGGACTCAAGCCCGATAGATCCAGGTCAAATACCTCAGTTGACTTTGTTTGCCGCAATACTTCCGTACCAAGGGGGTTAAATAACCTTATGTTCTTATTCCCCTGGCCAGCCTTAACCGTCACCCTACCGGTACTGGAGGGATTAGGGTAAACTTCAAATGAAGCGGCCTTAGTCTCATTGATACCGACGGCAGACTTCTCGCCACCATCGGGGCAATTCTCTACAGCATCAAGATCCGCCGATGTTAGCCTTGGATTAATATCCTCCACAACTACTCCACTGTTATGAAAGGTCAAAGTTTGAAACACCGTTAAGGTATTTCTAAACACGCTGGTTGGGTTTTCGCCAATACCACAATCATTATGAACCTGCACAGGTCCGATTACGTTCCAGATTTCCGGATTAAATATGTCATATTGAGCATTAGGCATACGGCGATGTGCCAAGAATGTATAGCCAGTTCCCCTATGATCCCGAACCATTGCTGAAGGGGAGTAGACTTGATTCTTCTTTGCATGAGTATTAAAGGGATTCAGCAGCTGTTCAGTATAGAGGGGATAATCGCTACTGGCTACCGTATATACACTGGATTGCCTATTGGCACCAGTGTGCTTATCAAATTCTATCATATAGGCAGGGGAGTGCTTGCTTGTCAGGCTATAAGAGGCCTCTTCATGTAAACCCATGATCACAAGTTTATCTGAATCTGCGGGGGTAAAGTCAATAGTATTGCCATGCGCGAAAGTACTGAAGTGGCTGAGCATTACGTATTCACTTGTGATCGACGGGGTAGTGGTGTTGGCATTTTGAATCACAGTTACCTGAGCATTGTGATCATCAAAATTATTACCCAACACATATAGGGTCCCATTATTATCATTCTCATACACCGCATTAATACCATGAGTTCTTCCGCCTCCATATCGATGCGATAAATCCCATTTTACCGTCCCATTATGATCTAACATAACAATGGCCTCACCTTGAAGCTTAGCTGGTAAAGACAAATTATTCGGATCATAGGACCCCACCAGAAGTATACCGGCAGGTGAAACCAAAATGTCATTTGCTCCATTATAGCCAGTCACAGCATTACCACGAAACTCCTTGACCCAAAGAACATCCAGATCCGCATCTAACTTCATCACAAAACCCCTGGTCCTTGCTACTACTGGCCAAATGTTTTGATTATAAGTCATCCCACCAACAATGTACTCTTCTCTTGAGGCATCATATGCAATGGTAAAACCCATTGAAGACCTATATGATGGAGGGTTTGGAATGGATGCCTCGATTACAATTTCCTTCGTCTTAATGTGCTGTAAGACATTATTAAATTGTGTTAGTATCAAAGACCTCTTATTATCATGCTGAGTAAACCCGGTGGCCACAATATCATTATCAACGCCGACAACAGCATCCAAAAAGGCATCTTTTTCATTGTAATCAAATACCATATTGTAATCCACACTACCGTCTGAGTTAATCAGTGTAGCTGTAGCGTCGGAATGACTCAGGTCCTGAGACTGCCTGGAACCAACTACCAAGTAATGCCTGAACCTTTGATCTTCCTGAAGTTTAATAATTGAAGAGTAATCATAGGGCAGGCCCGATTGATCCATAATGGTCTTTTGAAATGGCTGCCCAAAAGAGATTTGACATAATGCCAGGGCCAAAGCCCCAAATACTGTTTTTTTCATGTTATATAAATTTATATGGTTTACCGCAATAGACGCCCTCAGCATCAAAAGGTTGGTTTGTATATTAAAAAACTTTTTTGTATAAATGGCATGCTATTTGTTATCTTTCCCAAAAACAAATAGATGAAAACAATAACCTATTCAATACTAATCATTATCCTTACCCTATCATTTAACGCATGTAAAAGAGAAGAAGGGTGCATGGACCAAACCGCCAGTAACTATGATCCCGACGCAGAAATAACAGATGGATCCTGTAAGTACACAGGCGAACTTATGTTCTGGACCACCGCAGATTCAATATGCGGCCAAAACTTTATTACAATAACCCTCGCAGGCCAAACCAAAAACCTCGAATATTTCCTTAACACTCCGCCTACAAAATGCCACGATATGGGAACCGCTACATTTAGCCTGGAAGCAGGGAATCACCTGGTGTCATTTTATGATGGCTGCGTTACCACCACTAATACCGTCTCTGTAATAAAAAACAGGTGTGCTTCGGTGAGGCTCTTTTTATAGAAACTATTATTATCATTTAGTGGCGCGGGCGGGTCTCGAACTTACTTTGGGTTTTTTTTAAATACCAACCTTCCTTTATCAAAGAAATAATTGCTGTAGCAAAAATGATGATTTCTAAAAGTAAAGACCCATCCATGTTACGAACATACAAAAAAATTTCAATTTTTTACGTAGAACTATGACAGTGGGGTAATACCATATATACAAGGGGGCGGATCGCTGAGGGAAAACGCAAATCCAACAGGGGGTGGGGTATTCCTAAATTAACAATCCTTTTTTCATTCTGAGGGCTATCGCTCACCGTGTCGCGGCAAGCTATTTTAATTGTGCTGCTCATTCATCAAATATACAAATTAGTTGCTCTTAGTGGTGGGGTAGGGGAGGCGACAAAATGTCCTATTTAACATAACAATAATTATGAGACAATAGGGGCTATGCAGGAAAGGCAGTTATAATGCGGGCTGTAGCGTGTTGAATTGTGCGCTCAGGTGGTGTAATTAGCTCCGTTTTTAGCTCTTTTACGCTTTCACACGTATTTAACAACGAAACAACCTCAATACAAATTTGTTGCCTTTCACCTATTCCACCCACTAAAAACCCGCCTTTTTCCCTTACCTAATAAAAGCGGCTTGATTTTCTCTCTCTGTTATCTATGTTGTTGGGATATTGCCGTTGTGTCGGCGGGCTG
>WLWG01000148.1_pt1 | contig 70632 bp, 57 predicted proteins | sample 6712871 | NCBI WGS metagenome assembly WLWG01 (sample SAMN12718693, study PRJNA515312) | sponge metagenome | isolation source: marine sponge | host: Mycale hentscheli | place: New Zealand: South Island, Marlborough, Capsize Point | collected 2003-05-01 | reverse complement strand
CAGGACATACCTGCAAGGCACTCGAATTTCATAATATGGATTGGATTACAAGCGGGGCGATTGAATTTCTTGATACATGGCCAAAGAAAAACAAGCCATTTTTTCTTTACATGGCAACAACGCTCAATCACGGGCCGGGCCCTCGATACAGGAAATACACCGGTGACCCACTGGCGACACCTGCAGGCTTACTCAATCAAACACTATCAGTTCAGCCAGACAGAAAGACCATCCCAGAACGGATTGCAGAGGCTGGACTTTCTGGCGAACCAACGGCTTGCGATGTTCTCTGGCTCGATGATGGTATTGGTACAGTCCTTCAAAAACTTAAAACAATGGGTGTACTTGATAACACGATTGTTTTTCTTTTTGATGACCATGGTGTTGAAAGTGGAAAAGGTTCCCTTTACGAAGGAGGCGTTCGATCCGTAAGCCTGGTCTGGTCCCCAACTCACCTCAAAGGCGGTAGATATTCAGAAGTCAACATTTCAAATATAGATTTTGCGCCGACAATCATGGACCTGTGCCGGGTACCCAAATCACAACAACATCCGGTCGATGGAATAAGTTTTGCAGGTGTTCTCAATGGAGATGTTGAAGAAATTCATGACCATCTTTTTTTTGAGATTGGTGCGACCCGTGCTGTTCTGAAAAATGGCTGGAAATATCTTGCCTTTCGACTCCCGAACACGGTTTCACCAAATCCTCCCAAGCCATTCACGCATCTCGCGGACCGTCCTGGTGGGCGGGGTTCTGAAGGCCCTGCCAAGGATTTCTATCCACACTACTACGACACAGACCAACTTTATGAGCTTAAGAATGATCCTTTCGAGCGTAACAATCGCATTGCAGACCCCTCGCAGAAGTCACGCGTTGAACTCTTAAAAGCACTGCTCAAAAAAAACCTTGCTCATGTTCCAGGATCTTTTGCTGAGTTCACCAACGACGAGACATCCAAATAACTCGGTGCAGACTATCGACCAAGCAAACATAATCTATTCAAATAAAACAATAACCCACGCTCTTTTTCAATTTCCTTTAATTAAGAATGCTATGAAATCCTTTCTACTATTCCTCTGCACACTTCTCCTTGTTGCTTTCACTAGAACAGAAAGCAAAGCCCAACAACACTTTGAACCTACATGGGGATCTCTTGCCAAGAACCCACTTCCGGAATGGGTCAAGGATGCCAAGTTCGGTGTGTATACGCATTGGGGCATTTACTCTGTGCCAGCTCACGGTGGTCCCGATTACGTGCGCAACCTGTACGAAGGGTCGCGCACCGATGCAAAAGGTGTTTATTCCTATCACACCAAAAAATACGGGCCACTCAAAAGTTTTGGATACAAAGACTTCATCCCACTTTTCACGGCACCAAAGTTTGATGCAAATGATTGGGTTGGCGTCATGCATGACGCTGGTGCAAAGTTTGGAGGCATATGCCTTGTCCATCATGACGCATTCCTCCTCTGGAACAGTAAAGTAAATCGCTGGAATGCAGGAACTATGGGGCCATGCCGTGACATCTATGGAGAAATTGCCACGGCAGTACGTCAATACGATGACATGAAACTTCTTGCAACCTTTCACCACGGAAGAAGCTTTGGGTATGCGACTGGAGGCATGAAGAGCGACGACATCACAGACACCATGCGGGAAACATGGGATGTTTTCGACCCGGCCTATCACGACTTCTACTGGAATCAGTGGACTGGGACAGCTACGGAGTTTTCTGATCAGTGGAAGGAAAAAATATCAGAAGTAATTGACGCCTATCATCCGGATATGATCTGGTTCGATGGACTCCGCACCTCTATGCGCGGTAATCATCCACCTGAATCAGATGTACTCGACGTTATTACAAAATATTTCAACGATGCCTCACGTACCCAACAACGCGTGACAGTTTGCAATAAAAATGGCGGCGACTTTAATTTCCCTGAAGATGTTGGCCTCAGATGCTACGAAAATGGGCGCGACATGCCGACCGATGTCGGCCCATGGTTTCTCGTTGACCGTGCCATCGCCTATCCCTGGAGTTATGTTAATAATAAACGATACAAAGATAGGGCTGACTACCATGTTCGTAGCATTGTTGATGTCGTGAGTCGTGGTGGCATTTTCCTGTTGTCGCTCACACCGAAAGGTGACGGCTCCATCCCGCTCGAAGAGCGAGAAATCATGAAAAACATTGGGATGTGGATGAAACTCAACGGCGAAGCCATCTACGGCAGTCGACCTTGGAGAACTCACGCTGAAGGCCCAACTATTACACGAGGATTGAAGCGGAATAATAAAGGTGAAGAGAAAGAGCAGTGGGATTGGCGTAAAGAATTTACTGCTCAGGACATTCGTTTTACGCAAAAAGACAACATCATCTATGCCATCGCACTAGCCTGGCCAGCCGATGGAAAGCTCCAAATTCAATCGCTCGCAGAAGGATGTGAAGAAACCATACAATCAATCAGTCTTATTGGCAGCAACAAACAACTGAAATGGGAACAAAACAAAAAACATCTTGAGATTACCGTGCCCGAAGCACCTCCTGGTGAGTACGCTTTTACTTTCAAAATTCACACAGAGTAATCTGCCCATACCAAAACTGTAGAAACACGTCTGGCACAACTTCATTAATAATCATTCCTGGGATCTTTAGAACTTTTTTCAACCAGTGATAAATTTTCCTGCATAGAAACTACCCGGAGATAGCATCATGCATTCATTGAAACGAATCCAAAGCAGCCTGCTCGGTGTACTAATTTGGTATGCGGCATGCCAAATTTTGCTTCCTGCAGACGCTACCGCAGAAGACAAACGGCCAAACATTCTCTTTATTATTGCTGATGATCAATCACCGTTTGACCTTCAGGTCTACAACCCGTCATCTACTCTTGAAACACCAGCCATAAGCCAACTGGCGTCAGATGGCATGGTGCTCGATTCTGCGTACCACATGGGTGCTTGGACGGGAGGCGTATGCACGCCGTCGCGCCACATGATCATGTCTGGCCGCACACTCTGGCACATCCCAAACAAACCGGGACGTATGAACAACCCCCACATCACAAACCTGCAACTCGTACCGCCGGACCTTGCTCTTCACACGCTGCCAGCCGTCTTCAACAACGCCGGGTACGACACCATGCGGACCTGCAAAAATGGGAACAGTTACGAGGCAGCAAATAAGCTTTTTACAGTACGTCATGATGGCACCCGACGCGGAGCAAGTGATGAGAAAGGCAGCCCGTGGCATGCCGAACAGGTTTTGGAATATCTTCAGAGTCGTGAAGACTCAAAAGACTCCAACCCCTTCCTGATTTACTTTGGCTTTTCTCATCCCCATGACACGCGAGATGGCAGGCCTGAACTTCTTTCAAAATACGGTGCGGTGAACCATACAGATCAAAATACGCTGCCCCCTGCCAACTCAAAACAACCGCGACTTCCACCAAACTACCTCCCTGCTCATCCTTTTAATAACACCCACATGACTGTCCGTGACGAAGTAGCCGTTAGTGGTGTCTGGACCAACAGAGATGAGAAAACAATTCGAAATGAACTTGGCCGCGAGTTTGCCTGCAGTGAAAATATCGATATTCAGATTAGGCGAGTTTTAGAAAAACTTGACTCAATGGGTGAACTGGAGAATACCTATATTTTTTACACTGCCGATCACGGCATGGCGATCGGCAGACACGGGCTGCAAGGAAAACAAAATCTTTACGAACACACATGGAGAATTCCGCTGATTGTGAAAGGGCCCGGTATCAAAGCTGGGTCGCGGGCACGCGGCAATGTGTACTTGCTCGACGTACTCGCTACCCTGTGTGACATTGCTTCCATTGAAGCACCCAAAACATCTGAGGGCACAAGCTTTTTGCCCGTCCTGAAAGGAACTCAGGACATTGTGCGAAAGAACCTTTACGGTGCGTACTGCGGTGGTGCCAAGCCCGGAATCCGATCGTTACGTAGCGGGGATTGGAAGCTGATTAAATACGAATCGACAAAAGAGGGCGTTCAGGAGACACAACTCTTTAACCTCGCAGACAATCCCGATGAATTTCTTCAGGAACACCACCAAGAGGCTCTCACCACGTTGATGGGAAGATCACCAGAACCACTCCAAAAGAACCTGGCGGATGATCCAGAGCATGCTCAAAAACGTGAAGCAATGGAGAATATTCTGCTGGCGGAAATGCGACGCCTTGACGATCCATACCGGCTGTGGGATCAACCTGATGACGGCCTTCCAATTCCAGAAATACGAAATCCAGAGCCAAAAGAAAAAAATCTGAAACGTAAGAAAAACAAGTAATTCTCCCATCGCTATTTGGGAGGGATACATTTTCACCAATGGACGTTGAGACGTACTAACAAGTCTCAAAATAGAATTTCTAGTCTGTTCCTCGGCGATCAGCTCCCCTTCTCACAGAACAGGCACTAAGGGTAATCTGCGCCGGCGTGGCAGCATGGGTCGGGTACATCTCTTTTTCCACAAACGTGTCAGAAAACGAATAAAGCATTTCGATTGATCCGAAATACCAAAAAGGTTTTGTGTTGCTACGGAGACTCGCTATGCGATATCACAGTTTTCTGCCTTTGTTCTTTCTGGTCACGTTGTGCTGGATATCTTCGTCACCTTTATCTTTTGGTCAATCATATGGCGTCGACCTCCGCAATACTTTGATGCCAGCATCTGGGGGCATGGCCGGAACAAGTGTTGCCGCACCACAAGACTGTGTCTCAGCAATTAATGGAAATCCAGCAACCATGACCCAGTTCAAGGGTTCTCACATGACTCTCGGTGGTGGCTGGGCTGAGTCAACATTTGATCTCACGCAAAGTGTTCCTGCTCCTGGGATCGGCGTGGACCCATTCTCTGACAAAAGTACCGTCCCCGGATCCGTCGTACCCGCTATAGGTGCGACTCAGGAGCTTAAAGGATTTCCCGTACCCGTATTTGTAGGCATTGGTTTTGTAGGGGCTGCTGGAGCTGGCACAAACTTTGTCAATGCACCTGAAAGCAATGGCACGGCATCTTATCTGCTCATGCTTGAGGCGATCCCGTCTGTCGCAATTGAACTCACCGATAATCTCTCTATCGGTGGCTCAATGTTTATTGGAGATGCCTTTTCATCTGGCCCCTTTGTTGGCACAAGCAAGATGACAAATGCATACTCGCTTCGCGGTGGATGTGGCATCAATTATGCGACAAGCCAGCGGTCCTGGATTGGTGCATACTACCTTTCAACACAAGAATTCCGATTTAATGATCAGGTCATCCCATTTCGGCCGCCACCTGCGACCGGAATACCACGAACTGTCGACATTGGACTTCCGCAACAAGTTGGTCTCGGATGGGCAAGTGAGCGATTCATGAACAATCGACTTCTTCTCGCAGTCGATGCACTTTATTTTGACTGGGAAAGTGCCGCCCTCTTTGGAGACATTTATAATAATTCGTGGGCGCTTCAGATGGGTGCACAGTATTCAAGTAAACGAAATATAAAACTTCGATGCGGATACGCCCTTGCAGAAAACCCGATGGACACAGGCCTCATTACATCGATTGATAATATTGTTCCCGGTGGCACGCCTGCAATTGATTACACGCAGGCTCAATTCTCAATCCCGAATGTTCATCGCATTTCTGGTGGAGCAGGAATGGAAATCTACCCACACGTCAATCTCGATGTTTTCGCAGGTGGCATGTTTCCGGCGACACAAACGCTAGGAGCCACACGTGTTGACCTCGTGAGCTATTGGCTCGGCTTTGGACTCACATGGCACTTTGACCCATGCTCAAATCATGGTTGTTCACGACTGCCATCAACATGTTCGACTATCTAGCCAGATTCAAGAATTGTTTCTATTGTATTCTATGATCATTTCGATTGTTCATTGTTTTCTAAAAGCTGGCTGGACGTGTCTTTCCGGAAGTGGATATTTGAAAGCTCTTCTTTGACTGGTGCAAGTTGCTTGCCCTTCACACGGTCAATGTTCTCCGCCATTTCAAACCAGACTGCGGACATCGCCGTTATACGCTCGGGCTGCTCAGCGGAAAGATCATGGAGCTCTGTTCTGTCGGCGTCCATATTGTACAGTTCCCAACGACCACGTTTCGCTGAGACGAGCTTCCAGTCACCCTGCCTGAGCGCACGGTCTGTTCCAAAGTGAAAGTACAACGTGTCATGAGGCTTTCTCTGCTCACCGCGAAAGATCGGATTCAGCGAAAGGCCTTGCAGCGGATCAATTGCACGTGTACCGACCTGCTTCGGATAGGTCGCCTTCCCGACATCAAGAAATGTCGCCATGAAATCAATCAGATGCCCGGGTTGACTTGTATAGGAACCAGGAGCTGTCTTGAGGCCTGCGGGCCAATGCACAACAAGTGGTGACGAAATACCCCCTTCATGCTGGTTCTGCTTATAAAGCCGAAACGGTGTGTTACCAGCATGAGCCCAGCTGGCATCATATGTCCAATACGACTCTGGATCCCATGGAGCAAGACCACGACCACGCGTTCGTTCAAATGGACAGGCCCCATTGTCAGAGCAGAAGAGAATCAGCGTGTTGTCATAGACCCCCATCGCTTTGAGTTTCTCAACGAGTCGACCAACGTTTTCATCAAGCACCTCTACCATCGCGGCGAAAACTTCCATCCGTGACGCCTCCCATTGCTGCTCTTTTTTGGTCAGACTCTTCCAGGCAGGAATGTGCTCAGGCCGTGGGCTTAACTTCCATTTTGGTGGCAGAAGTCCACTGGCAATCTGCTTTGCATGTCGCTCTTCCCGCAGTTGATCCCAGCCGGCGTCATAGCGTCCTCGATATTTCTCAACGGCTTCCATTGGAGCCTGCAGTGGATAATGTGGTGCATTAAACGCGGTGTAAAGTAGAAACGGTTTGTCAGAAGGTGCTTCATCGAGAAAGTCACAGGCAAAATCGATCGCAGCGTATGTTGTATAGAACGGACGTCCATTCAGTGTGGCCGGCACTGACCACCTCTCTCCGTTGAGACGAAAAGTATTATCACCAGTAAAAAAATTCGTTGCACCAGAAAGGTGACCCCAATATCTTTGGAAACCAAAATCTGTCGGCTGTTTGGAAAGATGCCATTTGCCTACCATTGCCGTAAAATAGTCTGCGTCACCGAGTACCTCAGCAATGCTTGCTCCCCGTGAAAGAGATTCTCCACCTGCCTGATCGCAATACAGGCCAGTAAGAAGTGAAACACGAGAGGAGTGACACTTTGCGGTGTTATAAAACTGAGAAAAACGAAGCCCTTGTGCCGCTAGCTGATCGATATGTGGCGTTGTAATTTCTGAACCGTAGCACCCAAGATCTGCAAATCCCAGATCGTCCGCCATGATCAATACAATATTTGGACGATCATCAGCAGACCACGCCTGTGAAATACCGACTAAACAGAGTGCGATTACAAAACTTCTGAAGATGCGTGAATGTGCCATCAATGTGCCTCACCGTTTTTGACTTGTGCCGTCCAGTTTGAACGATGAAATCATACCAAAGGCGGAATAGGGACTCGAACATTGACGCGTTCTGCACGCAACTCAGACCCGAAACGGGTGCAGATCTTCTCAAACAGCTACCTGCTGTCTGCGTTTCACTAGAAACCAGACACACGGAACGAGGAATAGTGTCAACACAGTCGACACGGCCATACCACCAACAAGTGCTCGCGCAAGAGGAATCATCGCTTCGGTTCCTGGTACAAGGCGGAAGCAGAACGGTGCCATCGATGCCAGAAGCGTGAGAGACGTCATCAGAATAGGCCGCAGTCTCGAACGGGTAGCACTTACAATGGCTTCTTCTACTGATTGCCCTGCGACTAGATTCCCATTGGCACGATCAACGAGAAGAATACTATTGTTTACGACAATGCCAATCATCATGAGCGTGCCGAGAAGTGATTGGATATTCAAGGTTGTATCTGTGATATAGAGCAGGCCAACGACACCAGCTAATCCCAGAGGAACCGCCAACATAATAATCAGAGGGTCAACAAAAGACCGGAACTGAGCCAGCATGACGAGATAGACAAGCAACGTTGCGACAGCAAGACCCCATCCGATAACGGCTGTTCCTTCCTTCATCGTAACAACTGGCCCACGGAGCGTTGTATTCACTCCATCTGGTGGATCAAGGGTTTCAACAGCGCGTTCAACATCGGCTGCAACAGATCCGACATCTCGCCCATCAACATTCACAAGAACGTCATAGACCCGTGAAATGTTGTAGTGAGCGATCTCACCTGGAATATTCACTCGACGGATTTTCGCAAGATTTGATAAGGGAACATTTCGTGGACCTTCCGGCGTCCTCACGGAGAGCGGAAGGTTCCTCATAGCATCCAGACTCTCAACCTCGTTTGTCTTATATTGAACACCAAGAAAGAAATCGATTCCTGTTGTCGGATCTACCCAGATCGATGGTGCATACCCAACACTCGATCCAAGTGCCGTCAAAATGTTTTCAGCGACATTTCTTTGACTCAACCCCATAAATGATGCCCGCGTTCGATCAACTTCAACATCAAGCTGCGGGTAGTCGAGAGCTTGTCCAATCTGAACATCAACGGCCCCAGGGACACCACGAACCTGAGTCACCACCTTTTCGGCGAACTCTCTCGCAGAGGCGAGATTGCCCGCCGCCACCTGCACCGTAATTGGAACAGCAGATCCCTCGTTCAGAGCTGCCTGGATAATACCACCCTGCCGAAACAGAAATTGCTCTCGCGGAAATCGTTGCCGCAACGCGGCACGAAGCCGTTTCACATACGTTGACGTCGATGTCCGATTCATTGTGTTCTTTAGTGTCACAACAATAAAAGCGGAATCAGGCCCTGAGTTCGGACTGAGAATTGTTGAAAACCCAGCCCCCTTCCCGACCGGCAAACCAATATTCGCAAGCACGGTCATTAATTCGTCGGCTGGTATCACATCTTGGATTGTTGCCTCAATCTGCTCCACAATCGCTTCGGTATTTTCAATGCGAGTGCCAGGCAACGTTCGTAGACGAATTTCAAAGACACCATCGTCGACAGTTGGAAATAACTCTGTACCAACGCGTGGCAAAAGAAGGCAACAGCCTGCCGCAACAACAACGATACCGAAGGACGTAAACCATGGCCTCTCAATTCCTCTTGCCAGAAGTCTCCCATACCCCCACGAGGAGTTCGCAGCCTTGCTGCTGTCTGATTGAAGTGGTTTATTTTTTCGCTCTCGAAAAAATCTCGCACAAAAGGCTGGCAACAGTGTCATTGCAAAAACATAGGAAGCCGCAATCGATACAGCAGCCGACAGCGCAAGTGGTTCAAAAAGATACCGCACCATGCCACTGAGAAACAATGCTGGCAAGAAAATAGCCAGTGTCGTGATCGTGCCGGCCAACACTGGTGCCGCAACTTCCTCAGCACCTTTCCGCGACGCCTCTTGCCTCGACTCTCCACGATCAAGATGCCTGATTATATTTTCAACTACAACGATCCCAGCATCAACAACGGTTCCAACAGCGAGCGCCAAGCCACCAAGAGTCATCACATTAATAGAGACGTTACAAAAATGAAGCGCTAAGACACCAACAAGAAGTGAGGCTGGCAAAAGGAGCAGGATTGCAATTGTCGGTAACAGCCGCCTCAGAAAGACAACCACAACAATGGCTACAAGAAAGGCACCCAAAACAACCTGCCGTTGCAGGTTTCCGATCGCATCACGAATATAACTCGATTGGTCTCCCACAAGAGTCACTTTTGCTGCATCTGGAATCTCACCTCGTGCCTTCATGCGTGGTATTTCTTCTGCAATACCTTTCCGAATACGATCAACAACGGCAATGGTATTACTTCCAGGCTCACGTAGCAGTGGGCAGTACACACTTCGCTCACCATTGACGCGAACGATATTCGTTTGAATCGCCGCATCATCTTTAGCCTCGCCTATATCACGAAGGAAAATCGGATGTCCTTCACGTACAGCGATAGGGATCGCATTTATTTCAGCCTCTCCAGGCAAAGTATTCACTGAGTGAACCTGATAGTCCATTTCGCCCAAACGAAGTGTCCCACTACCCATGACAAGATTGCTGTTTCGAACCGCTTCAACAACATCTGTAAGGGTCAAGTCATGGGCCTGGAGACGGGCTGGATCGACGTACACCATCATCTGTCGAAAGCGACCGCCAAATGGATGCGGAATCTGAACTCCCTTGAGGCCACCCATTTTATTCCGGACCGCATAGTAACCAATCTTGTAGAGTACTGTTTCATCAAGACCATCGCCTGATATCGCAGCCAGGACCACCGGGAGATTTGCAGGTTCACTGCGGAGTGTGAATGGATGTTCGATTCCCGGCGGCAAATGAAACATGTCACTTGCTTCGAGATTCACGATGTCGTTCATCGCAGACGACGCATCAGTCCCAGGTTGAAACGTAATCTTAAGGACACTTGCACCGGGTAGCGTCCGTGACTCCTGCTTGTCGAGCTTCCCAGCGAGAGTCAGTGCCCGCTCCACTCGTGAGGTCACACTTTTTTCCATATCGAGGGTCGGCAGACCGGGGTATGAAAAAAAACTAACAACTACTGGAGTCTTGAAGTCTGGCAGAACATCCGTTGGTATTCCTGGCACAACAGCCCCACCTAAAAAGACGAGGCCAAGTGTAATCGCCAAAACAACAAAACTGTTCTGCAGTGCCCAGCGGATCAAAAACATAGTGTGTGTGCCTTACTCCTTCGGAACGCAATCATTCGCTCCGAACGACCTCCACAACCTGCCCCTCTTCAATTGAGCCAACAAAAGCATCAACAACTCGTTCAGTGCCCGCCAGCCCGGTGACAACCTCGATCTCGTGGCCATCATCCGCACCAACGATAACCTGTTTTTTTACAATACGGTCGTCTTCATCGAGCAGGAATACATATGGATTTCCTTCTGCGTCTGTACGGAGCGCCGACGCTGGAAGAACGATTGCGTCTTTGCTTGTCGTCGCAATGATTGTCGCACACCCAAACATACCAGGCAAAAGTCGGCCGCCAGCATTATCGACCTCTATTTCTGCCAACATCGTTCGGGTCGAGGGGTCAAGCCGCTGTGCTGCTCGTGTCACAACCGCATCGATCGGTGCTTCTGGAAGGGCGTCGAGCTGAATAACGACAGGGTCTCCGGCATCAACTTCAGATGCATCACGCTCTGGGATCGCAACTCGAACTCGTAATCGACTCTGCTGATCAACATGGAAGAGGGGCCGGCGAAGGAGCCCGTGTGCCTGTGATATGCCTGTGACGAAATCACCCGGGTCAACTGATCGTGATGTCACAATCCCATCGAAAGGGGCACGAAGCGTTGTGTACTGGAGCATCGCATCAAGCTCCTCACCTTCTTTGAGAGCCTCCGCGTGCCTCGCTTGTGCGGTTGCCACTTCGGCCTGGGCAGCTTCTCGTTCAGCGACTGCTATCTCTTTCTTTGCCTGGGACGACCGCAATGCAGCCTCGGCTGAAACTTTTGCCGCCTCAGACACATCGTTACTTGCCTGCGCCTCATCAAGATTCGCGATTGTTACGGCCTTTCTTTCCACCAACCCAACGACTCGCTTTAATTCTGCTTTATTCGCAACGAGTCGTGCCTCAACCTGTTTGATATTTGATGCAGCCTCCTCAGCCTCGGCCTCAGATGAGCGAATCCGAGCAACGGCTACGTTGACGGCTGCTTCAGCCCGCTTGAGTTCTGCGAGGAGCCGTTGTTGCTTTGCGTGAATCTGATCGAGCTGTTTCCCCATCTCAGGAACTGATAATTGACACAACGGATCACCAGACTTCACAGTATCTCCGATATCAACAAAGACATCTTCGATATAGCCTGATACTTTTGAAATAATATCAGCCTGAAAGAATGGATGTACGGTAGCAGGCTGGCTCGTCGTATGGACGACGTCTTTCTGAACAGCAGTGACAATTTCTACCCGAGAATTGTCTGCACGAGGCTGTGTTGCAGAGATGAAACTTTTCCCAGAGGGTGTCTTTGTGCATCCGGACAAGGCAACACAAATAACAAGTCCTCCTGCAAGGATTGGACGTACCGAATTGAAACGTGAGTACTTATCAGGTTTGTACTCCATGCAGTCTCCAACGATTTTCAAGACGGACAGGCCCAGGCAATGTATCGACCCACTCGTATGCGTAAGATGAATCCTTCTTCTTTTCACGCCGAATGATCACACATCGCCAGAGCGTTACTATGCTGACCAGACACGAAGTCAGACAATTCTCTCAATCGTAATATTCAACTCGTGGAAAGCAAATTTTGGTGAATATCTCATTCTTTAAGCTACGAGACACTCGCTCCACCCATGGGCCGCGATCCTCCGAATCCGTCTAGTCGTATCACTCATCCGAGATATTCCGGCAAGATACGCCCGATCCCTGCAAAAATGTCTGTGATTCTGTCAGATTCATCAGTGACCCAAGAGTGGTTTGGGGCTAAAAAACTCGATCTGACCATATCCTCATAGTCACTGCTTCGCTGCTTCTGAATAGTGTCGCATCGCATCCTGAACTGCATAGTAGGATTGCTTTGGATGAAATGATGTATCGAACATAGTGCCTTTCTTCTGTGGTCGCTGGATGTGACTATCACAAAGTTGCCAGACATTCCACACGACAACTCCTTGCTTGCTGTGTTCAGCAAGTTTCGTCACGATAGCCCGAAACGTTGCTGCCTGCGATTCCTGCGTTCCTGTACGCGAATCATCCATCCAGACCGTATTTTCTGTCACATGGAATTCAAGATCACGGGCATGCGTCCACCGAATAAGCCTATCGAGGCTTTGCATGTTCCCAGGGATTTTTTCCCATCCTGAAGATACATGCGCCTGCCAGCCAACACCGTCAATTCTTGTATCAGACTCTCGTAAATAGTCGACTGTCGCTTTGGCTCTGTCCCACATTGGCTTTTCCATACCCCCATGCTGATTGAAGAGCAACTTCAAGTGTGGTCCATGCTTATTGGCAATCTCGAACGTCCGTTTGATATAGATCGGTGGTCGAAGACGATGCGATTGATCAAACCCAATCTGCGTCCATGGATTCTGCCATTTCCCAACACCAGGCTTCGGCCCAAACCACTCACCATCTCGGGTAATCGTCTCATTGACGACATCAATCCATCGGATATGGTCTTCGCTTTTGTATCGGTCGCATATGCCAGCCACGTACTCCTCGAGGTTCTGCAGCAGCTCTGCTGGTCTCCGGTGATCTTCTTCCGCCCACGCCGAACATTGGGGGCTTATTGGTGCGTGCAATCTCATTGCGTACCCATGCTCTTTGGCATACGCAACCATGGCATCAGCTTTTTTCCATCCCCATACCCCTGGCCGTGGGTGCACTGCCGTTTGCTTAAATGCATTTCCAGGAGTCAGCACCTGAAAGTCATTTTCAAAAATCTCTTCTGCTGGTGTCCCAAGATGCGGATAATTAAATGTGGCACCAATTATAAAATGGGCTGCGGGATGAAAAGGAACAAGCTTTTTGAACCGATCCCCCTGTAGCGTTGGCGCATGGTTATCAGCAGCTATGGATGCTGATGATGCACAGAGAAGCGTTACCCAGAGTACTGGGGAAACTCCAACTCTGCTTTGAGACATGGGAATAGAAGGTAAGTAATAACCAATCGTTAGAAACGCCTTGCATTGCATGGCATGAAGAGCAGCCGTGAGATTCAACAAGATTTTCATATTACGGTCGTGGGGGCCTTCCTGCGGACATGCCGTCTTCTTTTCGAATTGGATATTTAGGCTGCCATGTTGGCCCCTTTTGCGTTAGCCAGGTATCGAGCTGTTTCGCAAGCGTCACTAAAACATTCTTATTTTTGTCCGCCAGATTTTTTTCTTCGCCAATGTCCTCACTGAGATTAAAGAGAGACCATGTATTTTTCTCGTAGTCGAAACTTGCTTTAAATCGATCGTCTCCAACCTCGTTAATTACCCAAGCACCTGGCTGTGCACGTTGATCGAGGTACCCTGGAAATAAATAACACACCGGCCCACGATCGTCATCCGACCCTGGCTGTAAAAGCTCCCCAAGAAACGACTCGCCATCGAGTGGATGCACATCGCTTGGCGGCAGCCATTTTCCTCCGGCCACGTCAAGGTATGTTGGGTAATAATCAACTGCATGAACCATCCGTCGGCTTACTCGGCCTTCAGGAAGATGCCCTTTCCAGAAAGCGATTAATGGAACTCGAATTCCACCTTCTGTAAACATGCCTTTTTCACCTCGAAGCGGCAGATTATCGGTATGCGTCCCACCGTTATCTGAAGTGAAAAGTATCAATGTGTTTTCAAGGATCGAGTCCTGTGTATCGCCATCTAAATTTGGGTCTTCAAGGACTGTCACGAGCCGGCCCACGTTCTCATCAACACCGGCAATAAAACCGAGATATTCGGCCATCTTTTTACTCTGAGCCCGTCCCGCTGCGTCCTCCCTTAGGTCAGGCCTTGCTTTCACAGGGCCATGAACAGCGTATGTATGAAGCTGCAAATAAAATGGCTGACTTCCGGACGCAAGACTCACAACGGTCTCCTCCATGGCATCACCGAACGCATCGCTTACATGCTTCGGGGTATCTAGCAAAGACTCGGACAGACCTCGTTTTCGGAGATATGCTGAACTATAGGGATCAGCCCATCGGTCAAAATCACCACGACCGAGATTTTTAAATTTCCACTGCTTTCCATCACGCGACGCAAAGCAAACCGGTTGGTGCCCCTGTGAAAAACCACCAATATTTACATCGAATCCTGAGTTCTCGGGCAGCGTTTCAGGGCCGTCATGTCCACCAACGTGATATTTTCCGATATGCGCTGTTGCGTATCCATTCTCTTTCAGTGCCTCAGCAATCGTAATTGCTTCTGCCCCGACATCTTCATGCTGCTGCGGCCCTTTGAATTTTGCCTTTTCTTTTGAAATACCACCGCGACCATTCCGATTCAGATTTCCAACGACATAGATGTCATTATAACGACGTGGAGCATACTGACCGGTCAGCATCGCCGCGCGGGTGGGTGCACAATTTGGCTGTGCATAGGCATAGGGAAAACTGACACCCTCTGCTGCTAACCGAGCCACGTTTGGCGTCTGGTACATCGTCGGTGCCGTTCCGCACGTAGATTCAGATACACCAACATGGTTCCACCCAAGGTCATCAGCCATGAGAATTATGATATTTGGCTTTTCAGCACCGAAAGACACACTTGTCACAAACCCTGTAACAAACAGACAGATGCACGATCGAAACATCCCCAGACCTCTTTTTTCACCGAGCACAGAAATTCATCCCTTACGAAGGACACAACGTCACTTCTTGTGACATCTTACAAGGGTTCCTGCAACTCTTCTATTCTTTGGGACGCCTCCCAACGCGAATGGGGACCTGAATCACATCTTCCTCACGAAGCACGGTCAGCGTTACTTCGTTACCAATAGGCAATCGCGTCAGCATCAGAACGAGCATGGCGGGGCTATCTATGTACTCGCCATCCAGTTCTGTAATAACGTCACCCGGCCGCAATCCTGCCATGGAAGCGGGGGATTGATCTGCAACTGCAGCAATCAGAACACCGCCAGCGGGTCTTTCGCGAAGGCGCAGGCCGACATGTCCTCGCTCAACGTGCCCCTGTTGACGTATTTCTTCGCAAATACGACGAGCTGTTGTACTCGGAATTGCGAATCCGATTCCACGAAAACTTTTTCCGACAATCGCAGTCGTGATCCCCATTACCCTGCCATGCACATCCACAAGTGGGCCACCAGAATTACCTGGGTTGATTGACGCATCTGTTTGCAGAAATTCTTCATAGGGATTTCCAACTACTCCACGGCGGCCCATGCCGCTGACTATTCCATACGTCAACGTACGCTCAAGACCATACGGATTTCCAATCGCCCATACCATTTCACCAACTTCGAGTGTTTCGCTGTCTCCCCAATCTGCGACAGGCAGATCATCGGCCATGATTTTTAAAACCGCCAGATCTGTCGCAGCATCAGCTCCCACAAGCTGCGCCTGAAACACACGCTTGTCAGCCAGGCGAACTTCAATGGCCTCGCTCTGAGAGACAACATGATAGTTGGTCGCAAGGTACCCATCGGACGAGATAATGAGTCCGGATCCTACAGACTCATCAACAAGGCCAGTCGGGAGACCTCCTCTCAGGGCTGTGATTTCATCAACATACGTTTGCACGCGACGCACGCCTGTTACATTCACAACTGATGGACCAATAATACGCGCGAGCGTTGTAAAGAGCTTGCCGACAGAAGACAGTTCAGAAACCATTGCGGCGTCACGAATAGCACGCAACTCAGCTCTCGTTTGAGCGTATCGAATACGACCAAGTAACGAAGGCCACACGATGAGACCTACAAGCACAACCAGGCCGCAAAAGAGCACAACTGTTTTTCTACTCACGCCACCCGTCGCGGGCTTTTCTATCATTATTTCCATCAGTTCTTCTGGTGCAAAAGCAGTATCCGCCGTATCTGATCGATTGCTGACTTTGCAGCTCGCGACATAGCAATACCACCTCCGCCTAGGACATGCTCTGTAACAATTGGCACATCATTATGGACAACGACAACATCAACTGCATGCCGTACTCCAGTTAATCGCACTGGGCCCACGGCCATTCCGACAGACGCATTATGACTCCTCGCGACATCTTTTGCTGCAGCAATCAATTCAGGCCTCTCTCTCGGCAACCCAGGCAGAACCAAGCCACCACAGAAAAATGGCTGACTGGCATCGTTCCGCCTATCAGCAGCCTGAGCGAAGAGTGATGCGACTCGACCTGCAGTACCGGCCTCAACTGTCGCAAGACTTGCTGAAGCGGCAAGGAGGGCTGCCGCAGCTGCGTCTTCTACTTCATCATCTTCCTCTCCGTACACTAATTGCCCGAGCGTCTCACGAATGAGATTTTCTGTCGTCGTAATTTTTTCCAAACAGCTGTCATCATTATCTGCCCACGCTGAGATACGTAACGTAATTGTTGCTTCATGCGCCGTAATACCGACGGTCGGATCTCGTCCCCGCTCAATTATTCCCGGTAGCATCTCTTCGATCGCGCTTTCGCCAGCTCCAAAGCACTTGAGACGTCGATGACGAAGAACTCTGTTTTTGCCAGCCACTTGTTTTAAATCACCCGAAACCGTTTCATCCCACATCCGCCGCATCTCCGCCGGCACTCCCGGCAACGCGTACACGACGGAGCCCACACCTTCACCCCAGCCATCTGCAGCCGGCAGTACCATCTTGATTCCTGGAGCTGTTCCATCGGGATTCTCTATCAGGCTGCTACCTTCTGGAAACATTGCCTGCCGCCGATTGCTTTCCGGCATGACCGCATGCCGTGTCAAAAATCGAGATGCGATAACTTCCAGCGCCTGCTGAGACAACACCAGTCGCTGACCTGATAACTCAGACAACACGTCTCGTGTCAAATCATCAGCGGTCGGACCAAGTCCACCCGTTGCGACAACCACTTGTGCTCGACGTGCAGCTATCCGGAATGCATGGACGCCAGCCGCAAGAGTGTCACAGGCCGTCGTGTGATATCCAACTGGAATTCCAAGGAGGCCCAGTTCGCGAGAAAGCCACTGGCTGTTGGTATCCAGACGTTGGCCGCTGGTGAGTTCATCACCAATTGCAATAATTTCAGCCAACATTCGGCATCCCCTTCCTGACAGTCTAAGATATGATTTCTCAGGCAGTTCGTCTTGGTGGCTCCTGCAACTCTTGGAGTGTGGTTTCCACCGATAAAAAACTGCCGTCAACGTAACTATAATGAAAAGTCTAAGCTTCAGATGAAAATTGGAATCCTCGGCTGCGACGAACACATTCTAGCGATAGCTGTCGCAGCAGTAGAGGGAGGCCATACCCTCAGCCCCGCCTACGACGTGCCGGAAGATCTCCCACCGAGTCTCTCTGGTATCGACCGCCAACCACGCGAACAATGGCAGGGTCTACTTGAAGACGAACTCTGCAGTGCTGTCCTTGTTGGCGTTGATGGCTGGAGCGAACATCGCGCGGAACAGGTACGGACACTCGTTCAGGCCGGTCGTCCTATCCTCATTGGCCACCCCGCCTCTCTCTCAATGCTGTGGGCTTATGAGTTAGACATGATTCTCGCTGACTCATCAGCAACGGTCATCCCGGCACTGGCGACACGACAACATCCAATTATCGACTCACTCAAAAATCTTGTTGAACAATCGCTCGCTGGTAATGGTCCACTTGGTCCTATCGAATCACTCCAATTTGAACGTCGGCAACCTCACCGTGATCAAGACAGCGTGCTTGCCAGTTTTGCCCGTGATGCTGATATCATTCGTGTGCTGATCGGAGACCCATCTCGACTCATGGCACTTGGTGGAGGTGACGCCGGATGGACAAATCTTGCTGTTGGGTTAAGTGGCCCTGATCAAATTTCAGTGCGCTGGCAGGTTGCCAAGGGACGCACTCACACGTTAACAATCCAACTCATCTGTGAGCGAGGACGTCTTTGTATTGATATTCCTGAACGAGCATGCGGTGTATGGAAAGTCATCCAGCAGACAGATTCAGACATTCCAGATCCACTCCCAACGTTCTCTACGGAGATGGCTCCTTTTGCACCAGCTGATGTACTTCTAGAGCATTTGCTTCAGGCGGCCAAAGGAAATGTAGACACTCGTCCAGCCTCGTCGATCCCTCCGGCAATGTGGCCTGATGCGGCGCGCACCATCGAACTGGCAGAGACTATACCTCGGAGCGTTAAAAAGGGGCGAGGCATTGATCTTCATCAAGAAGAATTCAGTGAACTGGGAACGTTCCGAGGCACAATGGCATCCCTCGGATGTGGCATCATTATGGCTGGACTCTTCATTCTTTTCCTGGCAACACTTGTTGGCGGGGTCGCTCGTGCAGCTGGCTGGAGTTTTGGTGAACGACTTGCAGCAATTTGGCCGTACGCGATCCTGACCACATTGATCATCTTCCTTGTTCTTCAACTTCTGCCTTTCCTCCTGCCAAAAGAATCTGAAAACAGAAGTGAACCGAAACCATCTCGCCCTCAAAACCCTTGATGTTTTTTCCGCCACCCGCAAACTCACCCCAGACGGCATGGCAAGGGCATCAAAGATGATTCACTGGCAAGGTGTACGGCCCCAGAAGATAGCACCAAACCTCATCCGCAGGAATCGTCGACAAATGACGGGAAGGGCGGCCGGACACGTAGCCGCCAGTGGCCACTTTTGTCCGGGACTGTCTCATGCCTTATTCGCGGGTCCGCCTGCTCATAGCGACCTTTCTTGCTTTTGCAGCATTTCATTGCGCTGCATCTGCAGAGGATACCCGAAGGACAGCGATTGTACGGGCGATCGAGTCATGCCGAGACAGCGTTGTAAATATCCACGGTGAGAAGTACGTCTCCGATTCTTCGGATGAATCTGAAGACCGCCGAGTCAACGGGATGGGGACTGGCGTTGTCATTGACGCCCGAGGCTACGCCGTCACCAATTTTCACGTCGTCGACGGGGTTCGTGAAATCGAAGTGACACTTGCATCTGGTCGCACAGTAGCAGCCCGTCTTATATCACACGACCGAAGAACTGACCTTGCCGTCATAAAAATAAATACCGTCGATCCGCTGCCGGTTATTCAATTAGGAACATCTGACGATCTCCTCATTGGTGAGACGGTCCTTGCCCTTGGCAATGCGTTTGGCTACGAACACACCGTTACCCGTGGAATCATTTCTGCTCTCCACCGAAATGTAGACGTCAGCCCAACGCAGCGTTACGAGGATCTCATCCAAACAGACGCAAGCATCAATCCCGGGAATTCCGGCGGACCACTCCTGAATATCAACGGTGAAATGATCGGTATTAATGTGGCGGTCCGTGCTGGTGCCCAGGGTATCGGATTCGCCATACCTGTCGATAGCGTACTCCGTATTGTTACCGGACTTCTATCCGTTGAGCGTATTGATCACACATGGCACGGCCTCGTGTGCAGGACATGTGGTACTGGGGCAGTCATTGAATCTGTACATAGTAAAAGCCCGGCAGAAAGTATTGGTATGCAAGTCGGCGATATTGTTCTCCGAGTCGGTGACAAGAATGTGACAAGCCAACTCGACATCGAGAGAGCACTCCTTGGCAGAAAAGCCGGAGAAATCGTTGCCGTCACTATCACACGAGAAGGTGGTGAAGAAAATCTATCGCTTGCCCTCGCAAAAGCCAAGAAACAAAAGGCTACAGCCTCTGAGCGATCCTGGGAACAACTCGGACTCCGACTCGCGCCTGCTGTTCCGTCAACTGTGCAACAACTACAACCGCGGTACCGAGGTGGCCTTCTTGTTCAAGAAGTTCGTTTCGGAAGCCCAGCGAGCGAGAAGGGAATCCGCCCGGGAGACATTCTTGTAGGACTGCACATCTGGGAAACGGTGAAGCCTGATAATGTGAGTTACATCCTCGATCAGATCGAATCTGACGAGCTAGAGACAGTAAAGTTCTATATCCTTCGCGGCCGTGATACGCTCTTTGGCCATCTCACCTCTGATACGATCCTGAGATAGACCCTCGGGACTGCCTCAAAATTTCTGGTGTTACGCGGAAGGACCCGGTGTGGAGACTGAATTCCTCAAATGGCTCTTGCCACAAATTACTAAGAACCACAGGCTCGAGGTTCCACCGGGCGATGATGCCGCTGTCCTCCGCCTACCGGGAGGCAAACGAACTGTCGTCACTACCGATTTACTTACTGAATCGGTAGACTTTCGGTTCTCAAAGTCCAGTGACGACAAAGATTTCCCTCCACCTGCCTCGGCACACCAGGTTGGCAGAAAGGCTGTCGCTGTAAGCCTCAGTGATCTTGCCGCGATGGCAGCCACCCCTGAAGCAATCGTAGTTTCAGTAGCACTTCCAGAACACGGTGGAAGGAGGCTCGCTGAAGAACTTTACAAAGGAATTCAGGAGGAAGTGGACGCGTTTGACGTGGCCCTTGCTGGAGGCGACACCAACGCATGGGATGGACCTCTCGTCATTAGTGCTACAGCAATAGGAAGCATTTTGCCGAGGCAATGTTGGCGGAGAGATGCAGCCCAACCTGGCGACCTCTTAGTTGTAACTGGCCCACTCGGCGGCAGCCTCCTTGGCCGACACCTCAATGTCACCCCTCGCTGCCGAGAAGCGATTGCAATTGCATCTCGGTATCCTGTTCATGCCGCACTCGACATCAGTGACGGTCTTGCTATTGACTGCGGCCGGATGCTCACAGCGAGCCATGTCGGCGGCACCATTGAACTTGATTCGGTCCCTATACACCCTGATGCAATCAGCCTTTCAGAAGTGTCCCATGCAAATCAGATGACTCCGCTGGAGCACGCCATGCAAGATGGTGAAGACTTTGAACTCCTTCTTGCGATTCCTCCAGAGGCGGCAGAGGCACTTGTGCAAGACGACCCACGGTCCCTTGTTGCGGAAACCACTATGCAGCCTCGTATTATTGGGCGAGTGACCGAAAACCCTGATTTCTGTAGCACGACACCAGACGGACAAACAAAGCGTCTTGAACCGAAGGGGTTTGAGCATGTCTTTCAATAAGTCTGTCGAATCCAGCAAGACAGAAACGTGTGAAATACAAAACCTTGATGACCTCCACCATGTGGCATCACGCATGGCAGAACATCTACCCCATACAGCACTAGTGACCCTTCAAGGTGAATTAGGGGCCGGTAAAACAACCCTTGTCAAGGCAATTGCTGCGGCTGTAGCAATCGATCCATCAAATGTGACAAGCCCCACCTTCAATCTCATCACGATCCATGAATCACCCGAAAACACACTTCGCCTTGTCCATGCGGACATGTATCGAGTGGCTGATCCTGATGAGCTCATTGAGACAGGCTGGGACACTGCCCTCGATGCGCCCTCGGGCTACCGTTGCTGGGCATTCGTTGAGTGGCCACAAAAAATAGCGTCAGCTCTGCCTGCCCACCGCCTGAATATCACACTCGAAGTGACTGGTGAATCCAGCCGACGGATGAAAATCAAGGGTACGGGACCGAACTACGAGCCAATACCGGCGCTCATCATACAATCACCCTAAATTCTCGCTGAGGAACCGTTTTGCCATGCGACTGACTCCACACCATTCAGCTCTCTGCGTAATTGACGTACAGGAAAAACTCATTCCCACAATTCCAACAGGACAGCACATCACTACAGAGTGCTGCCGACTGGTCGAATCTGCTACGCTTTTTGACACTCCCGTCCTTGTTACGGAGCAGTACCCCAAAGGGCTTGGAGCGACGGTTGCACCGATTGCGATGAAACTCACCGATCAAAAGGCTATTGAGAAACTTAGTTTTAGCTGCTGCGGGACACCAAAGTTTTTGGACCAGATTCCCCAAGATGTCGAAACACTCATCGTGTGTGGCATCGAGACCCATATCTGTGTTGCACAAACCGTACTCGACGTCCTGCAGCTTGGATTTCGTGTCTGCATTGCAGTCGACGCAGTTGGCAGCCGTCGTGAACATGACCACACAGTCGCTCTTCGTCGTCTCGAAGGATCGGGTGCCGTACTATCAACAACAGAGGCTATCCTCTTCGAACTGTGCACGACAGCAGAAAACCCTGCTTTCAAAAAGATGCAGCGGCTCGTTGTAAAATAAGCGACGCGACAGAATTCCAATATCTTTGAATTGCGAGGAGAGACTACGTGGCTGGTTTCTTTGCCACACCACCAGATTAGTTGGCGTCAGCCCCCAGTATCTTCCAGAATCACAATGCCGCCTGTTTTTGGATCATATCCATAGAGCCTCTTCGGCGGCAGGACACTCAGCTCAACATTGTGTTGCTTCATCATCTCTTGAAATTCCTTGAACGTCGGAGGCTTTCCGTTCATTGCCTTGAACATCTTCATGGAGTTTTGGAGGCTCATCATGGCTACTCGTCCTCGTTGTGTGACGTAGGCACTCGCCGCGACAGAGAGTGGGTCATTTCCCGTAATCTTATTCTCCACCACTTTGAGATTGGGTTGCTTTGCGACAACACTCAGATCAACCACTTTCGCTGGGGCGGCAGTAGCTTCCTGCCCACACTGCGCCACCACGACCACGAGCACCAACATTCCGAAAAGACGCATCGTATTGAACTCCAATCACGAGACATGAATAGTTTCACGAAGATAGGTTTTGTATCACAACATCAGTGTAGAAAACAACTTTTCTGGTTTTGAAAGCTCCCTGCGTAAACACGCATTAGCGAGTCTTCGTCAGGTCTGTGTCGTCAACACTTTCCCCACGTGCATGACGAGCAACCAATTTTCCAAGCCGAACAATCTTCTGAGCCGCCGATGGTTCACCGGAAACAGCCTTACCCGGCGCTGACCCAAATAACACCACAAGCTTGTCACTTCCCACCAACTCCCACCAATTATCGGTCGTGCCCTCCTTGGGAACGCGACGGCATTCAATCAGACCAAACGTATCCGCTTCGGGGGCCAGTGTTGTAATCAGGCTCACTGCCTCACCAACTGCTGGATCCCCCCACGAGGAACCAACTGGGCCGCGGGGGCTTGTCGACACGCCATCGACAACGGGATATTTTGCTGCTGACTCAGCAGTGAAATCATCACTCGGCAAAAGAATTGTCTCTTGATCAACAGCCAGTAGCCCGCCTTCCACGCGAACCATTGCAACAGGTTCACGGCAGATTACACGAACGACGGCAGCTGCCGGATGGCTTGTTTCGACACGTTCCACCCGTCTCACCCAAGGATGCATATCGAATGCCCGTGCGAGCTGTCTCTCCAAATCTGGTGCATCCAGTGGAAGTGGCATATCCAGACTTGCATTCCGGAGGGCCTGCCATTTTAAATCCGTTGTTATCCAAGGCGGCACGCCGATGACTTCGATGCGGTCAGCTGTGAGAAGCGAGTCCGCATTGCGAACGACTCCTTCGCGTTGCTGTTCCCACACCACACGACCAGCAAAAATGGCGGTAATCACAATCACACCCGCGCCAATAATTGCCCGCCATCTCCAAATGAGACCGAAAATGCTGCCAGAATGTTCAGACTTCTCAGTATCGTGCTCGCTCACAGATCGCCTCACCAGACACGTATTCTTGGAGCCAACTCAACACCAAGTTTTTCACGAACAACACCACGTACTTTTTCAACAAGTTGCTGCACATCACTACTTGGGCATCCGACTGCAGTTACCACGTAGTTCGCACAGCTTGGATAAATTGATGCACCGCCTATACATAAATCTCGACACCCTGCCTGTGCAATAAGCGACTCCGCCGTCGTACCGACAGGATCTTTAAACATCATAGCCACCGAGCGAGTGCCGCTGGGCTGCTCCGATCGCTCCACAATCCATTGTTTCTGCATTCGTTTTGTCAGACGTTCCGGGTCATCTTCATCGAGATCAAATCTTGCAGCCAATACTATCACTCCATCGAGGCTGCTCCAGCTCGATGCAAAGGCTATGTCGTCACGAAGTCGATCTTCCGTGGTACCGTCAGGGAGCATCACTGTAACGCTGTGTACTCGTTGACCTAAATTACACCCATGTGCAGCTGCATTCCCAACAAGACCACCACCAACGGTTCCAGGTATCCCAACAAGATCTTCCAGACCAGAGAGCCCTACTTGAACAGCAGCCGAGACCAGATGGACAAGCTTTGCACCCGCACCCACTCGTACACTCTGGCCATCGACCTCGATACCGCAGAATGGTGGTGCTGAAAGCCGAATCACCATTGCTTCGATACCGTCACTTGGAACAAGAACGTTTGAGCCACCTCCAATAACACGAAGTTTTATTCCCGTTTCATTACATCTTGAAACAACCGTTGAAAGTGAATCAACACTCACTGGCTCACAAAAATATTGCGACACACCCCCGACACCAAGCCAGGTATGTTTGGCAAGAGGCTCAGCCAATTGCACGGTTACGGCGAGATCATCAAAAGGGCTTTCCGCAGGCGATGGTGGTGGCTGATCTGTCATGGGTCTCTTGTTGTGGTAAAAATCTTCGCTCACATGTATCCAAGCAAGCACTGCGAACACCACTCCATTGTGCCGCGCCGAGGTGATTGCCGTCTACTCATGGCAGCGCAGAGCATAACGAGCGACATAAAACATGGTCAGGCAGCCCGTCGATCAGCTCCCCACCCAGCAACTGGCTCATGTGCCAATTCAAGCCAGCCGTTGACAACGGCTTCCAGTGGCATGAAATCGTGCTCGGGATCAAATGGCCCTGAATCAATCTGTGGCACTGAACCAAGGACCAAAACACAGTCTCCCGCGTGAAGCTGGGAAAGCTCGCGGTCAAGACGGGCATACGCCCTCAGATCGCGATCGGTTGCCTTTTCTGATGCAATACCCCGGGGGACGACTAATGTCTGATCGCACCATCGAGAGGCCCGCGATGCAAATCGCTCCTGGCCACCGAGTTGTTCGGCGAGACTTTCTTCAGCAAGCACGAGAAGCCGGCCGTTGCCAAGCCGCCGTAAACTTGAGAGTGTGCTTGCAAGGGAATGCCCACTTGAGGGACGGTCAACAAACACAGTGAAGTCTTGCCCCCGATCACAACGGGTGATTCGCCCGGCGACACTCCGAACGGACTCAAGACCTCTGGCAATTTTTTCTGCCGGTACTTGATAACGTATTGCGATAGCTGCTGCCAGCACTGAATTTCGTGCAGAAGACGTGACTGGCACATCCAGACTTACAGGCATTACGACTCCGTCGCAACGAAGCAGCAATGTCTGGCCAGCGAGGGTTCGCTCGACAGCAGTCGCCGAAGCAGTTGCAGTATTTTGTAAACCCGCCGTAAATACACTCCCAGTGCATTCAGCTTGATATCGCTCGATAAGTCGTTGAGATCGCGGGTCGTCACTATTGGCAACAAGCGCACCATCGGCTGATGCTGTTTGAAGAATCCGCTCTTTCACTGCATGGTACGCCGATGCGGTACCGTGGAGGTCGAGATGTGCACTACCCAGGTTTGTTACGGCAATCGTATCACAGACAACACCAGCTAACGCGTGCTTGGCAAGGAGTTGACTGGACACTTCCACCACAGCGTGGGAGCAGCCACTCTCTTCAAGACGTCGTAGCCAAGACGCTAACTCTCGCGGATCAGTAATCGGACCACCCTCGGGCACTGACGACAGAGCATCAACACACCCAAGGTCTGAAACGACTCCAACGCGGAGGCCGGCTTCTGCGAGAATCGATGCAGTGAGCCAGACGGTTGATGTTTTTCCGCTTGTGCCAGTCACTGCAATCACGCGAAGGCCTCTGCCCCGCATCCCTTCCATGGCATGTGACAGACGCGACCATGCCCAGAACGTGTCAGGCACCACACAAAGTGGAACACCATGCGTTGGCACCATACGTTCAGCAACAACTCCAACTGCTCCTTGTGCGACGGCTATCGCAATGTGTTCGTGGCCATCATCGTTATCATCACACCTGGCAATAAATACGTCACCTGGCCGACACTCTGTTGCCTGATCAGTAAATCCGACACACTCAATATCAGAACAGGCAAAAAAAGAAGCATCCGGGAAGAGTTCGGATAACTTCTGCACATCTTCATTTGATTGAGATCCTAATGCATTATCACGGGACTGAGTCATCTATCTTTGGCCTCCTGCCAAACCGTTGATCCGACTCCGTTCCTCGCATCCTTGCGACAAACACTCAAAAGAGCCGTTCGATTGATTTCGCTACACTACTCGTCTGAAGCAACGCAACGGGGTGGAATTGTCGGCAACTTCGCGAGACCGTCAAGGTGAGTTTCCAATAAAACAGAGTGACCTACAAAAGCCGAAGAAAATACGTTCCCCACACTTCGCTAACTCGCCACAATGCGCTGCGGAAACCCAAGAAATGACCTTGAGCTATTGTCTTGATCCTGATAGTCGCTGATCTAGCAGTACTGAACAACTCGCGTACGCATCAAAGAACCTTGCAAAGCTCTCCGTTACGAATTTGAAGTGCACATGACTCCGCCGAATCGCAAACTACTATGGATTGGGGATATCCACCAGACAGCCGAATTCTGCCATGTCGTAGAGTCAATGAGTAGCGATATTGACATGCAGCACTACCCAACAGTTGACGATGCTCTCAACGCTACCACGAGCAACGCACCCGAACCGACCATCATCTGCCTTGCAGAAACCCACCCTGGGCAGATTCATTTCCGCGACGTGTTTCGCCTGACTCAGCACTGGCCGCTCTCGAGAATCGTTTCTGTTGGATCCTGTCTGTCTGATGGTCGAAGGCGTAGCGGCCCCGTGGTTGACGGCATTCTTGAGGTACCTTGGCACGACCTCCCCTCCCGCATGAAGGTCTGGCTTCAGAGAATTGACTCAGGGGCTCCCAGCAGTCTCACTTATCCACCAACATTACGTCGAGAGGAACGATGGCTCGCGGAGGCAATGGAAACACAACCATTTCATGAGACGTCTGATCAGACCACCCGGTCAACAGTGACAGTTGCAGCCTCATCACAAACGATGACAGAGGCTGTCGGCGAGCTCATTACTGTGGCAGGTGGCATTCTCGTGCATTGCGTCACTGGCAAACCAGCCATTCAAGATGCAGCTGAAGTCATTATCTGGGATCTACAGGACTCACCAGAGTCTCAGCTCGAGTGGATTCGGCTCCTGGCCAGCCAGAACCCCAATCGCGCCCTCGCGTTACTGTGTTCATTTCCCCGGAGCGATACCGCTCGCGCTGCGATAGAGGCTGGTGCAACCGCCGTCCTTGGCAGGCCAACCGACTGCGAGGCAATTCGCGGTGTGCTTTTCATGGCTAAAACCGCTCTATTGGCTTCATCCTGAAAACGGTAAAGTCTCCGCAGTTCGGATGCCTTCTTTTGCCGGGACTCTCGATGAATCGCTTTTTACAGATTGTTTGTAGCGCCGTTTTCACCATCGTAGCAATTGGCATTCTATCGCTATCTGGTTGCGCCCACACAATGCTCGCGACAGGCTGGTCAAACGACACCGGAATCAGTGAAATCTTTGACACCACTGAACGAATCAGCCATGCCGCCGGCCTGTCGACACTTTCAATGGCTGACGACCTACCAAATGACACCGAACGTCGGGTTGGTCAGCTACGAATCCATTCTGACTTTCCACTTGCTGGTCAACATCGGCTGATTCGTGAACTTGATAACATGCGAGCCACTATCAGCCAGGAACTAGATCTGCCCGTTTCTGATGAACCGATTCATCTTTACCTGTTTGAGAATCCAGCCGACTATCAAGCTTTCGTTCAACGACACTTTCCACGGTTTCCAGGCCGCAGGGCATGTTTCATCGAGACCGATACGACGTTGGCCATTTTTGCTCCATGGCAGGAACGGATTGCCGAAGATCTTCGGCACGAAACAACACATGGGTATCTGCACGCTGTTGTTCCTGGCATTCCTCTTTGGCTCGACGAAGGATTGGCTGAATTCTTCGAAGTCCCGCAACCGGCAGACGGGTTTCATCGGGGACACGCAGACCATCTGACCGGTCGGCTTCTTGAAGGCACATGGCAGCCTCGTATCGAACGACTTGAAGAACTCGAAGATGCAGCAGCGATGTCACAAGACCATTACGCTGAGGCCTGGTGTTGGGCACACTGGCTTCTTCGTACCACCCCACAGAGACGTCAAGTCATCGAAGGCTATCTTCACGACCTTCGACGAGATCCGGTGACAGTTCCACTCTCGGCACGTCTCCGGGAGTTGGAGGGGCCACCCTCGGTGACAACGCAGGCTGTTCGACACCACCTTGAAAGCCTCTGACGGCCGTCGTGATCTGGCTAAAGAAATTGATGGCTCTCACGACGCTGGCTTCTCAAACAGCATCCCCTGCCCCGATTGAGAAAAATCGAGCTTTTCGAAGAGGTTTGCAGCCGGCACATTTGCATCTGTTGTGTGTGCCTCAATCAAGGCAACGCCTTCCTGCGACAGGTCATGCATTGCTTCTGCAATCAGATATTGCGCAAGCCCCTGCCGTCGTCGTGGTCCCTCGATATCTACATGCAAAAGTCCTGCCGCAACAACTCCCCAACCCTGTGCAAGTGGTTGCATATCCCAGAAGGCCGCACTTCCAAGAATATCATCTGTCTTGTTCCGAAGCTCATAACGACGCAATGCGACCCCAGTTGTCGTTGCAGCTTCCCACCAGGTCCGACGTTCAGGTTCGTCAATAACATGCATGACTGTTCGCCGCCGGATTGCAATATGAAGCCTGTTTACTGGCACACGAAAACCCTCAAGCGGCCGTCGAAGAATCGTAATCTTTTCTCGCTGCTGATAGCCCGCACGGAGAAACACCTGTTGCATTGTCGGAGAGGAATCAAGGATTCCGGGTAGGTCAGAGCCACCGTAGAGCCCAAGGTAAAACCCACGAAATACATCATTACCACCGCCAAGAAAATGAGTGGATCCAGATTCTTGAAGATACTGTTCACACCGGGCGAGTAGTTGGTCCCCAATTTCATTTTCCGCTCGATGCGGCGGTACGATCACAAGCAGTGTGGATCCAACACTCGTATCAATACTTTTTTGATCAGCCGACGGCCCAAAACCCGCATGCGCAAAACCGACAAGACGGCCCTCCTCAACAGCAATGATCAACCCACGTCGATCGAAATAAGGTTTTGAAAACACTCCGGCCTCGAGTTCTGCAGTCGTCATCGGCTGCATGGCAAGTGGCCCAAGGTCGGCAGCACGCCAGACCTCTGCAAGGTGAGGCGGGTCATCATTGCGGAAGCAGCGGTATTCGATCACGCCAGTTCTCCCCTTGCTACCGCCACGTCCGTGGTACCTTTCCGGACAAACACCCGCCCATTCTCCACTTTCACGTCATATGATTGTTGCCGGACGTTTGCAGAGTATTGATGCTGGCCTGTTGTGACGTCAAACTGCCACCCGTGCCAGGGACACGTCAATACTTTTCCACAAAGAGCACCTGTGCCAAGTGGTCCGCCTTGATGTGGACAGAGCCCATCGATGGCATGCAATTGGCCATCGACGTTGGCGAGAGCAACCATCGCATTGGCCGCAACCCGCTCAATGCTTGTGCCGGGAGGGCATTCACTTTCACCAGCGATGTCGATCCAGTCTGCCATTCTCGTGAGCCTATCCAAAATATACGGGCAAAACACACTTCTATTTCTGTACCACGCGCAGGCACCCTGATGTTTGCTCAAGCCACAGGAAACAACATGCTCTGCGAAGCATCGCAGAGGTGGTCCTGAAATCAACCACCAAAAGGGAATTTTCTTAGCAAGATCTTTCAGGCAACCGCTCGCTCCTCTTCGTTTCTCACCTTTTTGGGTGGTTGCGGGAAACACCTCCATCGCCGGTGGACCCACCAATATTGGTCAGGACGACGACGAACGGCTCCTTCAAGCAAATCGGTATACCATTGTGAGAGCTCTCTAAGGCCCTGAACCTCCGGCTTATCCTCCCGGGGGTCTATCACACCCTCAACACGAAGATCAAAGCTGAAGAGGCCGTCTCGACGAGTCGCGGTACACACAATAACCGGTGCCTCTGACGAGAGGGAAAACACTCCGATAGCTTTATGAACACTGGCTGGGCGACCGAAAAAATTCACTCGACACCCTTTTCTGCCCGCGGCCTGATCACCAAGCAGACCAATCGCGCCGTTTTCTTCGAGAACCGCCGCCACATCAGGGGCACTTCCTTTTTTGGGAAGTATCTTCTGCCCCCGAGATTCCCGGAACTCAGTCACAAACTGATCCAGAAATGGATTATCAAGTTCTCTCGCAACAGAAAAGAGTTGAAAACCGAAGACACCGAAAAGAAATGCAGCGAGTTCAAAATTGCCGTAATGCCCAGAGAGAACTACCTTGGGGCGATCCAGCCAAAGCGTCCGTATCAACTGTTCGAGACCCTCAATTCGCAGGTGCCGTCGCCAGGTTGTTTTTCGAATGACCCGTGGGGCGTGCGCGATTTCAATAACCATAAGCAAGAGATGTTCCCACATTGCACGCCCTGCCTCCTGACATTCCTCGTCAGTCCAATCAGGAAAGGATCGTTCAATATTGTCCAGCACAACGTCCCGCCGAATATTGACACGGTACGCAAGAAAATAGGACCACTTCCGTGCCTGCCGCTCAAGAAATCTGCGGGGGAGTGACTGCACAATACAAATCCCAACACGAACGACAACATATGTCGCCCAATCAGTCATTGTCGTTACCAAAGTTCGTTGTTTCATGAAGTTCTATTGGGCCATGCCGTGCACCTGAATGTGGGCTTCTCAATCACTTCCTATTGTCGTCGATACACGTGCTTTCTCACCAGATCGATTTTTTCCAGATCGATTGTTTTATGTACCGACCGGATGCTTGTGCTCAGGCCAATTCAGATGCCACGAGGAGCAAGACGCTGAGCCCATTGAACAGGGCATGAAGGACAATACTCGGCAAAATAGTCCCTCGGCGGCGAGCAAGGTAGCCAGCTGCCAGTCCGAAACCAATGAGTGGAACCCAGCCCAATCCTTGGCCCAGATGCGCCAGTCCAAAACAGAAGGCCGAAAACACAACTGCCCAATCCCCGAATTTAATTTCAAGCCATCCTTGGAGAATTCGACGGAAAAAAAATTCTTCCGCGATTGGGGCCGCAACAACCGCCGCCCCAATGACTAGGCCAACCGACCAAATGGATTTATCAGCCTGCAGAAAGTCAATAATCGGATGACTGTACGGCTCTACAAATTGGTCAAGAAAAGCTGCCAGAGTCAGAAGAGGTGGCACAATGATTAGCCAGGTAACACATGCCAGACGGAGTCCTTCCCGTGGCTTGGGGTCCCAGAAACCAAGATCCTCCCAAGACGCTCCACGAACCCGCAAAATGAGTGCAGCAACACACGTAAAGGCAAGCATTGCTGTCGCATTTGCGAGCAAGAGATATCCGAGCTCGTCAGAGCCTTTGCTGCCACCGACCGTTATAACGGTCGGTGCATTACCTGTTGCTATCACCTGTGAAGATTGATTGCCCGCTGGAAACATTGCTTGTACTGCTGCAACACAAACACCCTGCCCCACAAGAAATAGAACAAATAAACTTGCCACGATCATTCCATCCCATGGCACTGGACTTCCTGGCACCTGTGGAATCAGAGTCTCACCCCTGCGATAGCGGGCAATGAGTTTCACGATACAGAACATGCTCGTGAGACAGAGCATCGTAGCAACGAATCCGACCAGTGCTGTCATGAGTCCTGACTCAAGAGAGGGCGAGCAGCGAGTACATATTCAAGACCAGACCAGATTGTTGAGATCACTGCCAGCCAGACGACACCAATGGCAACCTGATGAATGGAAATTGAACCAACCATAAATTCCGGCCAGGTACGGCTACCCAGTTCGAGGCCAATCGCAGCACACTGGAACACCATTTTGACTTTCCCGGACCAGGCGGCAGAAAAATCGAGCCCAGTTCGTTCCATTTCAGCTCGGATAGCCGTCACGACGAGTTCACGCACAACAATAACAAGTGCCATCCAGGGCAGAATAGCCGATCCCGTTCGATCGGCGAGCAGTACAAATGTGCCACAGACAATCACCTTATCAACGAGTGGGTCGAAAATGCGTCCCAACCGGCTAACCTGGCCGTATTTCCGTGCATACCACCCATCGACCCAATCAGTGGCGGCGGCAAACACAAACAGCACCAGTGCAGCCAAATCCTGTTGTCCAGCTACGCCTTCGATCAATGCGAACAAAACAAGTGCCAGTACCAACCGCGCAAGCGAGATGATATTTGGAACAGTCCAGACGCGATCAAGTGCAGAATTTTGAGACATGGGAAAAAGCAAACTGGAAGAAAACATTTTCAGCCAGCGTGTACCCTACCCTACTCGCCGCCATTGTGCATCTCCATGCCTGTTACGACATAGACGCTTCCTCTCAGTCATCGAAGAAAGAGAGAAAGGTGGTAGCAACAATATGGACAAATATGTGCACGGGGATGCTCCATGAACAACCATAATCATTTAATTGCAAAATTTCCTGCTGTACGACTGAGGCATTTAATTCCACACATCGGAACCTAGCTCGTTGAGACTTTGCCTGATCACAACGTGTCGTTTTACTGTGTGAAGACAGGAGACGGCATTCCATGTCAGGCTACAAGGATTTCGAATCTGGTAAATAGTGTGATTGAAAAAAGAGAATCATCACCGACATAAAATGCTCCGTCAACGAAGACAACTGCTTCCTGGCCAGCACCGGGCACAGTCCATCGTGATCTCAGTTGACCATCTCGATCAATCACATTCAGCTGATCGATCGAGTCAAACATCGCCAGAAGAAGCTCACTTGATGGGTCATATGCAAGACCCGCAAGGTCAGTCGAACCACCTTCAATTGCCATCGATTGAACAAAGGTGACGGCAGTAGAAGATGAACTTGAAAGAATCGGCAAGGCAAACTGATAGATGCGTCCATCACTTTGCAGGCCAGCGTAAAAAAGCCCGCCTTCTGGATGTGTCGCATCAGGAACAAACGCAAGAGCCTCGAGACCACGGTTGTCTGCACCGGTCATCCAATTCGTGAGATCAAACGTGCGGGTCACCTGACCTGTGCTGACGTCAAACTCAAGAATGCTATCTGGGTTTTCAACGCCGATGTAAATTAAATCACTTGAGTGATCGGCAACCGTCAGAGCCTCAAGATCACCCGGCAGATTCCAGTTCACAATATCCGAACCGTCAGCATTCATCATTGAGACAACGCCTTCATCACTCACGGCAAAAAGCTTTTGCAGGCCGTCATGCCATGTCAGGCCGCTTGTCTCATATTGACTTGGGAGATTACCGATACTTGTTCCGGGAAGCACTGCTGCCGGAAACTCATACACCACATCACGAGCACTCGAGTCCATACTTTGATGTGTTTCATTTGTAAGCGAGTCAAACATGCTGGAAATTCTCCAGACATCGTCTGTCAGCACTCGGCACCGTACAGGATTTCCCTGCTGGTTGTCACGGCTTACGACAAGGCTTTTCTGAGTGCCTGCATCATCTGCACCGAGCACCTGAAAGCCACGAATATTCGCTTGGGCATTTTCAGTACCCGTAAAGACAGGTTCTTTATCAACGTACAGACTTCCTGCCGCGTTTTGTGAGAGTGGCAGAGAGCCTTCATAGCTCAGCATCTCCAGCACAGTCACCTCAAACGTCTTGCTCACAATAGCATTGTCACCAGTCGTTTCAAGTAGATTATCAAGCCCACCATCTTCGACGGTCACGGTGATCGTTGCTGTGCCATGCTGATCTGCAACTGGCGTGAATTTCAATATGCCTGTTGAGCTTTGGCTATCGAAGTCGACTACTGGGTCAGGAATCAGACCTGCGTTGTCACTGACGGCCGTGACAGACAGTAGTTGAGTTTCACCACCACCTGTACTCATGCCGATCAGATTGACGGCCTGCTCAGAATCACCTTCGTTAACCATGACGTTGCTCAACGCATCAAGTGTCGGAGTATCGTTCACTGGTGCGACAGCAACACTGACTGTTCGACTCGTGGTGCCATTGTCATCCGGTGTCGCAAGGTCATTATCAAATCCACCATCTACAACGTTTACTGTAATCGTGGCAGTGCCGTTTTGATTTGACACCGGCGTAAAGGCCAGAGTGCCTGTTGAGCCTGGTGATGAATATGTGACCCTTGGATCAGGAATCAGACCTGTGTTGTCACTGACTGCTGTTATCGAGATCGGCTGAGTCTCTCCGACGCCTGCCGAAATACCGGTCAGGTTGACCGTCTGCTCACCATCATCCTCATTTGCACTGACGCCACTCAAGACATCAAGAGTTGGTGCATCATTCACAGCGTCAACTGTCAGACTGATAACTTGTATTTCGGTGTAGCCGTCGTCATCAGTGACCGTCACACGAAAAGAATCTGAGCCGTTGAAGTTCGCGTTTGGTGTATAGGACCACGCTCCGCTGGTCGCATCGATAGAAGCAGTGCCGTCACTCGACTCGGATGTGATCGTGTAGTTGGGAGCAGAGGCACCGTCAATGGCATCAGTAAAGATGAGCGTGCCTGTGATAACAGAGTCATCTTCTGAACCAGTCGCTGACGTGTTACCAGAGAAGGAACCAGAGTCATTTACGGATGACATTGTCAGGCTGATGACTTGTGTTTCGGTGTAGCCGTCGTCATCAGTGACCGTCACACGAAAAGAGTCTGAGCCGCTAAAGTTAGCGTTTGGAGTGTACGACCAAGTTCCTGTGGTGGCGTCGATGGATGCGCTGCCGTTGTTCGACTCTGACGTGATTGTGTAGTTGGGAGCAGAGTCACCGTCGATGGCGTCAGTAAAGGTGAGCGTGCCTGTGATGGCAGAGTCATCTTCTGAGCCTGTGACTAAAGTATCGCCAGTGAAGGAACCAGGATCATTTACAGATGCAACTACCAGACTGATGACCTGTGTTTCGGTGTGGCCCTCATCATCAGTGACAGTCACAGTAAAAGAATCTGAGCCGTTGAAGTTCACGTTTGGCGTATAGGACCATGCTCCAGTAATGGCGTCGATGGATGCGGTGCCGTTACTCGACTCTGATGTAATCGTGTACCTGGGAGCAGAGGCACCGTCGATAGCGTCAGTGAAGGTGAGCGTGCCTGTGATGGTAGCGTCGTCTTCCGAACCTGCGGCTGACGTGTTACCAGTGAAGGAGCCAGGGTCATTCACAGCTGTCACAGTGACTTCAAACGTCTGGCTCACAATGGCATTGTCAACAGCAGTTTCAAGATTGTTATCAAGCCCACCATCTTCAACGGTCACTGTAATCGTGGCAGCACCATACTGATTTGCAACTGGTGCAACAACGAGATTGCCGGTGTCACTTGAATTGGTATACGAAACCGTCGGGTCAGGAATGAGACCCGGATTGCTACTGGTGGCAGTCACCCGAACAGGCTGCACGACACCGTCGCCTGAAGAAATTCCTATAAGGGCAATACTTTGCAGTGAGGCATCCTCGTTGAGAACGAGATCGACCGGCTGATTGAATTCTGGAGGCTGATTGGAGGTCACAGGGTTGGGAGCCACGCTCAGGAAAAAATCCCACTGTGTCTGGTTGTGTTGCAGGCGGTAGCGGTGATTATCAGGCCCCCAGCCATTCACTTCAATGATGCCATCGTTTCCGATGCCGTCGTCGTACACGTTGTGTCCGTTGGCCAGCAGACCGTCGTAGAGATTTTGGCTGTTGGAATAGGGAACAATCGCATCATCAACAGCATGGAGCACGATTGCATTCAGTGCGGGCGTTGGGGATGGGCCAGTCGGCACCGATGGTGTGGTGCCCAGAAAAAAAGCACCACCAAGACCGCCAGAATGTGCTCCAAAGGCCGCAATGTCATCGCTGCGATAAGTTGCTACGTAGTAGCTGAAATAGGCACCCCATGAATGACCGGTCGTGAATATCTGAGACGTGCTGATGTTGTAGTTCGTGGATGCCCAACCGATCATATCATCGACAAAAGACAGATCCGAAGAGGAGCCACCGCCGCCCAAATCCCAGGTCTTTAAATATCCTAATGATTCAGGAAACAGGACAATAAATCCATTTTCATGCGCCGAGGTTTGCCATCCGTAGTAACCATTTTCTGCCGATCCGCCACTCTGCTCACTGCTGTTCCCACCTAGCCCGTGAAACATGAACAGCAGCGGTGTTGGTGTCGATGGGTCATACGACTCCGGCACATAGTAGCCAAAGTTCCTTCCGTTGATCGTCGTATAGTTAGGCGAATAGCTAGCAGCCGGCGGTCTATTCACTATCAATGCGAACTGCGTTGTCACAGGAATAGTGCCCACAAGTGAGTCATCTGACACGTTTACAGTGACCGCGTATGACGACTGGACATTCACGTTAAGTGAAACACCAGCCTTCAGAAACAGTTCAGTTCCAACAACTTCAAACGCTGCGGCATCGGGGCCTGACAATGACACACTGTTGATACCACTGCCATCATCGGTCACTTGGATATCCGCAAGTTTCTGACGGCTTGTCGTTGGCGTATTCTCGTCAAGGACAACACTTGTAGAAGACAATACAACTGACGTCGGTGCTGCGTTCTCTGTCAGAACAAGCCGGAGTGTCTCCGTTGGAAAAGCCTGAAAATATCCTGGGCTGCGGCTCTCCCTGGCTGTTACCTCGAACCACTCATCACCCTCTATACGCTCATCACCAAACACCGTGATATCAAGGTATGCAACCTGTTGGTCTGGCTGAAACACAACCTGTGAGGGGTAGGACCCACCAAACATGATATCCCGATACCATTCGGGGCTCTCTGTCTGTGGCGTCCAGTACAATTCTGGGCCAAACTGCCAATCAAGAAAGACCGTTGCCCCATTCCCGAGATACCCGTCAGAGCGAGTGAGCGCGAGGCGTTTGGTCACCGTGCCTGCCGCCGGCTCATTGACCGTATCACCACCTTCAAATGCCATGCTGAGTGAGGGTGTCTTCCAGGTTTGTGCGGTATCAAACGGCCCAAGGTCAGCAAGAAGCGTTCCTTCAACTGGAATTCCAACAGCACCGGTCTCTGCCCCGTGAACATATGTAAGTGCCTGGACATCGAGCCACGTATAACCTGGTGAGCCATCTGCATCAACGGCCTGTTCGTAGGACATCACTGTTGTGTTGGTATCAATGATTGTATTCCCGTCGCCGTCTCCCCACTCATGCGGATGCTCAAGGCCCATCGCATGACCAAGTTCATGGTACGCAACAGACTTCCATCCAGCCTCTAATGACTCAGCAAACCGAATAGAATGGCTGTACACACTCTGCCCAAGTTCAATGCGAGCCTCCGACGTTCGTTCAACAGTGCCGTCTTGATAGATCAGTGCCGACGGCCCAATGTAGACACCTGAGCCCCCCTCAGATGTATAGTCAGACTGAAGTTGATACACCGTCAACTGTGATAACGGGCTACTTTTTGGAACAATGGCAAACTCTGGCTCGATCAACGAGTCAGCATCTGCAAAAACTTCTAACCACCACTCTTGCAACTCAGAAGACATCGATGAATCAATCGACACGTAGATGATGCCATCATTGCTGTGGAGATAGCCGGCCTGCAGGTTTACGTCTGTAATCGATGAGCCATCATCGATGATTACATCACGGAGACTCAGTCGGCTGCCAACTGCTGCGGTTGGCTGACTACTCACGACCTCTTCGGTACCCAGCAGATCCGTGTAGGTCGCGACGACCGTTATCACTTGGGAAACGTCACTATTCTGAAGCACATATGTTGGCGATGTGGCGTCAGGTATGGGATCGCTATCAGACTTCCACTGATACGCAATTGGCCCAAGGCCATCAGTATCGACCAGGGTATTTGAGGCTGCTAACTCTTGCCCCTCGAATGGTGATCCAGTGATGAGCACACCACCGGTCGGATCAGCATTGAGCACGACTCGTCGCTCAAGAAACTCCACAGTGAGGGAAGCGGACTTTTTGGAGACCCGTCTCTGCCGTCGACCTGGCTTGATTTTCATGGCTTCACCGCCAAACCAGAATACTGAAGGTACTGTGCCCCAAAAATCGAAATTTTCGCAACTGCTATTATTTATTCCAGACCTGCGAACACTGTATCGTTTGAACTCTCGACCGTCGAGTCAAGAGAAAATCACTAAACCGACACGAGGCCCAAATCACGGTCGGCATTTCCCCCCACAAAATGACAGAAGACATTTCCCCCACAAAAAAAGACGACACTCTGTGTGCTAAGAAAGTTCTGTAACAACCCCGGCAAGGTCATATCCAGCGGCTGCCACCATTTGAACAGGCACGATCCTTCCCACGAGTGGAGTCAGCGGATTCGTCTCCGGTGCTGTGATGTAGACCACACAATCGATATCCGGCGCATCAGCCTGAGTTCTGCCAATCCAGACGTCATCTCGTTGGCCAGAGTGACTGTCCACAATACACGGCAACGTCTTACCGACTTGCTTCTGTGTGTGTTCGTGGGCGATTGCCTGCTGAACCTCCATGAGTTCATCACGACGAGCCACTTTCACATCTTCAGGCAGATGACCATCGAGCCTCGCCGCAGGCGTATCTGGCTCCAACGAGTAGGTAAAAACACCAAGCCGTTCAAACTGCCACCGTTTCACAAAGGAAACCATCTCGTCGAACTGCTCGTCTGTCTCACCAGGAAAACCCGTGATCATCGTGGTGCGTAGCACAAGATCGGGAATCTGATCACGCAACTTGGCAAGCAGTTCCTCTGTGGGTCCACGAGAAACCCTTCGCTGCATGCGCTTCAGTACTGGATCACTGGCATGTTGAAGTGGCATATCAAGATACGGCAGAATCTTTTTACTGCTGGCAATCGTCTCAATGAGACGGTCAGTAAAGTACATCGGGTAGAGATACATCAGCCGAATCCATTGGATACCATTAATTTCCTCGAGTGCCTCGAGAAGCTCAACCAGCCTCGGCTCACCGTACAGATCCATTCCGTAGTAAGTGGTGTCCTGAGCAACAATGACCAACTCCTTCAAACCGTCTGCTGCCAGTTCTTCTGCCTCAGCTAGCACCCGCTCCATCGGCTTGGTTGCATGCTTGCCGCGCATTTTTGGAATGGCACAAAACGTACAGGTTCGATCACAGCCCTCTGAAATTTTCAAATAAGCCATATGCCGCGGCGTCACCCGCATACGATTGCCATCATCAAGTGCGGTTGCTGGAGCTGGGTTAAATACGCTTCGCTGCTCACCAAGGCTACCAACAAGTCGCTCGGCAGCTCGCGCCACTTCATCGCGTGAGAAGACACCAATCACGGCATCAACACCGGGACGCTCTTCCAGCAGGGTTTCTTTTTGCCGTTCTGCCAAACATCCGGCAACAATAATTCCTCGTATACCACCTGCCTGTTTGAGCCCCACCATTTCATCAATGACACCGTATGACTCGGCACGAGACGAATCAATAAAAGCACAGGTATTAATGATGACAAGATCTGAACCCTTGGGCTCGGCAACAAACTGCCACCCATCATCTCGCAACAGACCAAGCATTCGCTCGCTATCAACCAGATTTTTTGGACAGCCAAGGCTGATCAGCGAAAAGGTGCCTCGGCGCTTTGCTGGCTCAACTGGCTCGACGTGGAGGCCAGCGATCAAATCAGACTGTGGTCCAGTCTGACAGGCAGCTGCAACGTCACCAACAATTGGAAGTTGAGTCATACGATTACACTCCCGCCACTGTGCCCGCGACATCGCCGCGTTCGTTGATAATTCGATCAAGCTCTTCGCGTAAACGGGGGATAATGGCATCGTACGGAAAAGCACCAATCGGCTCACTGCCCTTTTTCAGATTGACATGCGTCGGCCCGCACCAGAGGCCAAGGTCTGCATCATCAGTTTCCCCTGGACCATTCACACGGCAACCCATGACCGCAATCGTAATCGCATGCTCTTTTGCATAGGCCGTCATCTGCTTGACTTCTTCAGCCAATTCAATGAACGCCTCATTTTCGACTCGTGAGCAACTCGGACAGCTGATGATATTCAGGGTGTCGAGACCAAAATCGACAACACTTCGTACTCTGCCAATGGCGATGTCCGCGAGGATGCCTTGGGCCGCTTCGATCTCTTCCGGTTTGCGCACATTTGGCACCGTGAGAGACACTCGAACGGTATCACCAATGCCACGGCTGATAAGCTGTTCAAATGCGATGCGTGTTTTAATAACACCATCCGGCGGCATACCTGCCTCGGTCACACCGAGATGGAGCGGCACATCGGGACGCTGTTCTGCAAACCGTTGATTCACCTCAATCACTTTTTGCGGATCTGAATCTTTCAGTGACACGACATAGCGAGTGAATCCAATCGAGTCGAGCAATTCACAATGCTCCAGGGCACTAGCGAGCATTGGTCCGATTGAATCATCTTCGTCGAACTGCTCCTTTTTCGCTGGATCAACACTGCCACAATTCACGCCTACACGCATTGCACAGTCATGGTCTCCTGCCACTCCTGCGATGAACTTCACTTTCTCTTGCCAGGGCTTTTCTGTTTCATGGTGATACAAATGCCCCGGATTGTATCGGAGCTTATCAACATGCTCTGCCACATCTGCAGCGAGGCGATAGTTTTCCTGCAGGTCGATTGCGAGGTTCGCTTCTGTCTGACTTCGGATTGACGGCAAAGCGGCTGCATCCTTTTTGCTATCAACGGCAATTCTGACCACACCCGCACCAGCAGCGTGCAGAGCGTTTACCTGTTCAAGCGTTGCCTCAACATCCTGCGTATGCGTCGCTGTCATACTTTGCGCCGCAATCGGGTTATTGGCACCAACGGTGATGCTTCCTACCTGAACTGCCCGGGTTGGATTTCGCTCAATGCTTACCACTGCTACCCTTATGTTCTTTCAGTGTTTTTCAAAAATAGTAAAACTGTGGTGGCCCGCACAGCGACAGGACTACCAGAATGAATCGTACTCCTACAAAATAGCAGGAAAGTGTCTCCTCGGCGATCCATCATGCGGTACTCCCCTTCCCTCCATATCGTCTTGCACGAGCCCGAAATTCCACCAAACGCTGGAAACATCGGCCGAACCTGTGTAGCCATTGGGGCCAAGATGTGGCTTGTTGAGCCACTGGGATTCACAATTAACGACTATTACCTCCGACGAGCAGGGCTTGATTACTGGGATGAGCTTGAATGGGAGGTTGTTCCATCATGGGACGATCTCGTGACCCGCGTCACCGCCGAGGGAGGTAGACTTGGCTGGTTCTTTTCCGCCCATGCAACAAAATCATATACAGATATCGCATACCAACATGGTGACGTTCTTGTATTTGGAAGTGAATCAAGCGGCCTCCCGCAATCAATCAAGAAGAAGCACGCTGATCAGCTTCTCACAATTCCGTCTCGTCCTCAGGTGAGAAGTTTAAATTTGTCGAACACTGCTGCCATCGTCGCATATGAAGCGATTCGCCAGTGGAATGGCATTCCCCGTTAGTTTTTCTCTGCGACTCCATATAAAGACAGATGGCGGTAGTATGTTTCGAGCATGCATGCACTGAGGGCTGTTGTGAAGAGTCTTCCTCCCTTCACTCCATAAAGATCATGCCCCGGTGACCAACTTCCACGATCTGAGCCTCTACTCTCCTGATTCTCTGGCAGCAGCGTACACATATCAGAATTCCATTCCCGCCAGACGCGACCACCAACGTGATGACACACTTGCGTAATGTAATACCACGCATAAATATTCTTGACTGCATGATTCATGCTTCGAGCATCGATTGCAGCGAACTCAACGGCACGTCCACTTTTTCTCGCTGATTCAGGAAAAGCAATTGGAGACTCAATAAGCAATCTATCCACAACGGCACTGACATGTGGATCATCCGGTTTTGTACCCAGAAATAATTTCCCAAGAATTGCTTCGGCCGAAATAGCAGCCTGAAATTTTCTGTGTGGATTGAGTGGATTGAGTGGATTGAATTGATAGTCGTACCCGAGACCAATTGCATCTGGATTGTCAGAGATAATCCGCAATTGGTTCAAAAACCCGTCAACATGCTGAAACGATTCTTCGATCGCTGGAGACTGCAGACCGGCCATCTCTGCTGTTTTTAGCGCAAGCAGAAACCAGCCTGTCATCGACAGATCACCACGATTTTTCCAGCTCTCCACAAATCCATTCTCGTCTCTTTCAGGCAGATGATACCGCCATCCACCATCCGGCAATTGTGCTGCCAACGCATACCGGATTGCTGCTTGTGCAGCCTGTTCCAGCTTTGCATCCCGCGTGAGCCCATACGCCTCACATAAGGCAATTGTTATCTGGCCATGCCCGTACATTCGCCCCGCAGATGACGTGTGCTCGTCTGAGGCCGGCTCAAAGTTACCCGCGTCTGTCTGTATCTTGATGAGCGATTGCCATGCAGCCCTGACAACCTCTTTGTGATCTCCGGTCGTCGGTGTGTTGCCCGCCCCTTGCAACGCAAGCAGTGCCATGGCCGTTGCTGCCACCCTGTTTTCCTCTGATCCACCATCTGGGTACGGGCCACGCAGGCTCCAGAGCCCAGCATATGCACCCTTGTTCGTTTGCTGGCGGACAATCCACGCGAGTGCTCGCTGGACCGCCTGCTCTGTTTGATCAGTTCCACCACCTGCCGCCAGAAGATTACGACGTTGCCCCTCTTGCCTGCCGGTAAGAAGCGAGCCGACTGCCTGCGCTGGACGTGCTGCGGCTGACTCTTGATTCGGCAGAAACCGATTCACAGCAGGAACTGCAGTTGGATCTTTCACCGTATCTTTTTCACTCACCGCCAATTCCTGAGCCATGTTCTCGGGATCAGCGAGGTTTGGTGCGTCTGCTGGCAGGACAACCGCCGGGAGGCCCGGAGGACCGGGCTGCGAAGCAAACTCAAGGGTAAGACTCAGTGGCTTCTGACTTACGACGCGAACAGATACCAATAAAAGCGCGATAAGAATAAGAGCGTGGAGACCAAGACTGACACTCCAGGCCGGGCTGTCATGGAGGATCTTTCGTAGCGCATTCCGCCACTGAAATGCCAAGAAAAAATCAAGCGGACCAAGAGGAGCATCCTGGTCAAACAGTCCACCCTGCTTTTTCTCTTGAGGTTTTTCCCTTGCTTCAGTAACAACCACGCCTCGAGAAGACTGACGTTCACTCTTTGGCTTTGTCCACGGGAGTCTGCCGGCAAGCGACCGCGTTTTACCCTCCGCAGGGGCGGTCGCCGACGCTCTCTGAGCCGCCGAAGGCTGCCTTGAAGATCGCGACGATTTCCGACGTGGCTCTGTCATAGTATGCAGGTGGAGGGTTCGAGCAGGCAGCGGCGTGTTCTGATTCCTCCTCTCCTTTCATGAAAACCAAAAACTAACGCGAACGCCAGACTTTTTTCGACCAAAAAGCAGAGGGGGTTTTTTCTGATATACTAGAATCGTCTGAAAGACACGCTCAGCCTCATCAGAATTCCGGTCAGATCGGTTTGGATGATTAGGCGACTAGAATCCGGCGTTTTCGTTGGTTCTAGGCCTAACACGAGGCTCTACAACATATCGCGGGGTGGAGCAGCCCGGTAGCTCGCGAGGCTCATAACCTCGAGGTCGCAGGTTCGAATCCTGTCCCCGCCACTTAACCTCCCAACACCTGTTGGGGGGTTTTTTTGTCGCTCGGAATCCACTCTCTCCGCAACAAGACTTTTTCTCGAATAAGACTTCTTTGGCTAATCACCAGCTTTTCATACTATCAATTCATAGCCAACTCATGTCTCATCGTGTCTGATTATGAAAAGTGGACTAACAACAGAGTTCATCTCGACAGGCTTTTCCACAAACCTTTTGCCCCATACACGCATGAAAAACTTGTTTGTATTTATTGCGGCCTGCATTGCTCATGCATGCAATCCTATAGCTCTTGCGCAAGACAACCCTGTGTCGGCATCGCATGAAGAGACCTCCTTTACCCCAACCATTCATCACTCGAACATCAAGGCTGTGACCTTATTTGCACAGAACCCACAGATCGTTACGCCTGTGGGAATTGCAGTTGCACCTGATGGCCGTGTCTTTGTGCAGGAAAACCACACTCACAAACGAACAAAAGAGTACAGAGGGCCAGAAACTGACCGTATCCTCATTTTCGAAGACACCAACGGCGACGGGATCGCAGATACACGAAGTATTTTTTACGAGGGACACACCTTCAGCACCGATCTCCTCTTCGGTCCTGATGGACATCTTTATGTAAGTACGCGTTGGTTCATTGGCCGTTTTCGAGATGCCGCATCGAAAAAGCAGGCCGACGCCGAGCCTGAAAAAATAATTGTCTGCGACACCGAGGGGGACTATCCTCATAACGGAGTTGGAGGGTTGGCAATTGATCCGGCACACCCAGAATGGCTGGCTTTCGGCTTCGGAGAAAACCTTGGTGTTGAGTACACATTTGTTGGCTCCGATGGAACAAAACTTTCTGGTGGTAGCGAAGGTGGCTCGACATATCGTTGCCGTACAGACGGAACAAAGTTATCCCGACAATCCACCGGACACTGGAATGCCTTTGGAATGGCATACGATCTGGCGGGAAATCTTTTCAGTACTGACAACGACCCCAATGCCACACCACCGAATCGTTTGCTGCACATCGTTCCGGGTGCCGACTTCGGCTACGAGTATCGCTACGGCCGCTCTGGCCGGCATCCACTTGTCTGTTGGTTTGGCGAAAATCCGGGCACACTTGGAATGATCGGTGCGTTGGGTGAAGCAGCATGCGGAGTGATCCCTTATGGCCCAAGAAAACTGTTGAGTGCCTCCTGGACAGACAATCGTGTTGATCTCCACGTACTCCAGCCTCACGGTGAATCATTTAAGGCATCACGCAAACCGTTCCTGAGTGGCCCAGATGATTTTCGGCCAGTCCATTTCTCATACTCTGCCGATGGAAAATATCTTTACTTCACCGACTGGGTAAAACTTTCGTATCCGGTTCACGGTCATGGCCGGATCTGGCGAGTTGAATTCCAGCAGCCGGTACAGATGCATCCATTACCGCGAACTGACGCACATCAAGCGATGACTGTGGAAGAATCCTTGGTATCACTAGGAAGCGACGACCCATATGCTCGCACTCACGCTATTCAATTCCTTACCACCCACCCAGAAATTCTTCTTACGCATTCGTTCGACGCCCATCCGAGTTCGACGGCCCGGGCACACCATGCGATTGCCCTCAAAAGACTTGACAACGAAGGACAACCAAGTGTCATTCCGAAGCTTTTAGAAGACACCTCACCCGATGTTCGTTTTGTTGGGGTGAAATGGATTGCAGACAAAGGCCTCACGCAGTTTCAAGCAAACCTTGAGCAACTCCTCACTCTCCCGGACCTCAATCGCAAAGAGCTCCGTGCAGTAATCGCATCGCTTGCCGCTCTTGCTGAAACCTCCTCAAAAGAATTCTCCCCAGACGACACGCTTCTCGAACTAACACTTGACACAAACAAAACGCCTCGTACACGTGCACTTGCACTGCAATGTATCAACGTCTCTCACAAGCAACTCACCGTTGATATGCTTTCACAACTGTCACAATCTGAATACCCATCAATTCAGCGTGAAGCAGTTTACTCACTCGTCATTCATCCAGATCCAAACAAAAAATGGTCTCTAGCCAGATTGGCAGCTGACTCAACACTAAGTGATACACTCCGTGCTGATGCCGTGGCGGGACTCACCTCGAGTGCGGCGGAACATAACGGGCTCCTAAACCTACTGTTACAATCAACAAGCCAGACACTTTCATCAGAAGCAGCTCGAACACTATCAGCAGGCATCACGGGGCGACACCTACCAGAAAAACCGCCCGCGACTGACCTCGATGCGTGGCATGCACTGGTTGCGCAGTCATCACGTCAGCCCGACCGTGCCGTTGGCCGAAGGCTTTTCTTTCACTCCACACTTGGAGGCTGTTACAAGTGCCACGCCATGGATGGCCGTGGAAATGCAGTCGGGCCGGACCTGACGACTATTCAAAACCAAACTGGTATCAGCCGGGACTGGTTACTCAAACATATCGTCAATCCGAATGCCGAAATGGCACCCTATTACCGGCCACAACAACTCCTGACACGTGATGGGAGGATTCTCACGGGGCTCATCGTTGGACAGGAAGGTCGAAAGCAAGCCTATCTACAAACCAATGGCGAAACGTTTCTCATCGAAAAAGCTAACATTGAAGAGCGGAAGGAACTCACGACATCAATCATGCCCATTGGCCTGCTCGATAAATTGAGTGCACATGAAATCCAAGATCTGATTTGCTACATACTGCAGGACAGAGACCACTATACGAGCGAGCAAAAGATATCAACTGAGCATTAAAACCTGGACAAAACAAAAAGGGCCGCACCAGCGTTACCGATGCGGCCCTTCAGTAAAAGCGAGCAATTACATTCAGTCTTGCTCTAAAGCACATTCACTATTCGCGCAGCAACTTGATTCGACAGCAGCGTCATCACTGCAGCCTTTGTCACAGCACTCAGACGAACAACCGGTAGAACAAGCGCATGAGCCACCAGATCTACATGAGCACTGGTTTGCGTCACATGCGCAGTCTGTGCACGTACAATCATCACCGCAGCACATGCACGATGTTGCGTTTGCACTATTGAAAGTAGCGAGAGCAAATGGCATTGCTACCACGGCACTCAGCAGTGCCAGCCCGGCTAATGATTTAATAAACATAGCAATCTCCTTGGTCAAAAAATGAAATGTAAGAACACAAAAGACAAGAAGATTCTCAGCTATTGAATCCATACACAGAGAAGCGATTGGCGTTTATTATGACTTATTGAAGGCAGAGCAGATTCAATGCACTGTGTAGACGATTGCTGCAGGTCCCCGTCAACCAGAGTTTGTCGATTCCACGACAATTGGAACGCGGCAACACTTTTCCCCAGACGTACCGGCAAGGCCGTTGAGATCTGTCCAATGCCACGGCAACACTCACATGACGACCGAACTCGATTCCCTAGCTTGAGCGTAGCACACTCGAGCAATGAGTCCGACTCTGCAAGAGCTTTTTCGCAACTGCAGCAGCTCGTCTTCGAAACCTCGACGGGGGTCGTAACAGTACAGCAACCTGCATCGCCTGAACTACAACAGCATTCCGCAAAGATCCCGGTCGGCACCAACATTGCCACCGAGATTGCGACGATCATAGTCAAACGTAAATATTTCACTCTGTGAACGTTCCGTAGAAAAACTAAAAACACCTTGTTGGTACTAGATTTTTTACATCTCTTATTATTTTACTCATAATTACAGTTTACGCACAACACGAAGCTTTGATCGTTCAGAAAACGAAAAAAGAGAGGATTCCCTTGTAGTGCGGGACAGACACACATCGTTTGGAGGATAAAAACGAGGGGGAGACCAATGCCTCCCCCTCGCTTCCCAGACCGACCGACTTTGATCAATAGTCGCCGTTGACTACCTCACCTCCGGACCGCGAGCACAGGGACGCAAAGAGCGCGTCTGACATGCCGTCACTCAGGAAGGCAACGTGCCCATCAGCAAAGACGAAACTCACACCACCAGGATGTGAAGAAAAGAAGTCTTCAAAGTGAGCCTCACCACCGCGGTTAAACACATGCTCACCAACTCCGATAACTCGCGACATTCCAGCTTCTAGGCCGTCTCCTCTACCAATCCAGAGACTTCCACCGAGCCGGCTATCTCGTTCACCAATCATGACGGTCTTACTTAAACCATCGCTCACATCTCTGAATTGCACCCCATTCGCTCCATTGGCTCCACCGGCAAAAAAGATCCCATTGCCTTCGCCAGGCTCCAGTCCTTCGTCATCACCACTGAGGAGTGCAGCGGTCAAGTCATCATGCTCGTGCCCAGCAATGTGTTCGTTCCCAAAAACACCTGGGTAATTGCTACGCGAATACTGAGTTGAGCCCGGTGATGCATCAGGCGTGTCCTCGCCACTACCCTCCGCCCCAGGATTAAAAACATCACCCGAACTGTATGAATCGGAAGGGCACAAGAACGTCGAAATCACAGTGGTTCGAGCCGCTGCATTACTTGAATGACTGACCTGCTGATTGAAGTTAATTGTCTTATAGACATTGTTTTGCTCGATGAATGGGAGCATCCGACTGGCGAAACCAAAACCTTCTCCTTCATCACCGTGCCATTCACCATTCTCATATTCACCTACCCATCCTGCTGGAAACCGTTCAGGATTCACGTCAGCAAAATTGTGAATCGCAAGACCCTGCTGCTTCATGTTATTTGAGCACGCACTGCGCCGAGCAGCTTCACGAGCCTGCTGCACAGCCGGCAAAAGCAGGCCAACCAAAACACCAATAATTGCAATCACAACGAGCAACTCAATTAATGTGAAACCGGCCTTCGAACGGTTTTTTTCAAATGATATATTTTTTTTATTCTCAATCATCATATTCTCCAAATAGTATTTTTGTTATTTTTTTCGATTATGTAGGAACACTTCGGGGCGCGCGGCGGTACAAGCAGCGAGTCGAAAGAATCAAGTCAACACAGTCTTCCCAAACATTCTTTGTCTGAGAATGACATAGCGTCTTGCTGCCAACCACGGCACTCGTACGTTTACAGGATGAGTGACGGAGGGCCACGAGGCCTCGGACGACGTGTGCAATCGAATGCAAAGAGAATGTCGTACGTCCAGAACACTGTCTCGGAGACCGAATAAGGCCTCACGCAGGGTGCCGAAACAGCAATTCCTTGTGCCTTAAACAGACTGAAAAAGTGGCACACAACACAGTCATCTGGACATCCATCTGGACATCCATCTGGGCATCTATTTGATTCATCGAGAGAATCCTCGGCATGGTCATGGCAGCATTCAGCAGCATGGTCTCGGTGATGAGAATGGCAACAGTTGGGATCGTGAGTCGCTGGGACAACTGACTGCTGGACATCACCTGCCGATACCCACTCGTTAAACGCTCCTCGAGTACACGAAGAAACTCCAGCGTGTCCTAGAAGGGAAACGAGGCAATACGCACTTAGAACAATGATGGATGCTATCCGCATCATGCCACAAACACCTTACTCTGCAGAACGACTTCATCGAAGACCGCCTGCCAAAATTAATAGCGAAACACAGCTTGCGTCTCATAACCCTCGAGAAATACAGGGACAGGAGATACAACGTTATCTGACCGATCGGAAAACATCATCGCAGTGGGGAGTGTGATACTACCCCACCGCGATGATACAAAAACGTTTTATTTAGTAACTACCACTCACTACTTCTTTGCCAGCACGCGTTGCCAGCGACTGGAAGAGTGGCTCTGACATTCCATCACTCAGGAAGGCAACGTGCCCATCAGCAAAAACAAAACTTACGCCACCTGGGTGTGACGAAAAGAAGTCTTCAAAGTGAGGGTCGCCGCTGTTGAACACATGCTCACCAACTCCGACAACCCGCGACATTCCGGCTTCTAGGCCGTCTCCTCTACCAATCCAGAGACTTCCGCCGAGCCGGCTATCTCGTTCACCAATCATGATTGTCTTGCTTAAACCGTCTGTGACATCTCTGAATTGCACCCCATTCGCTCCATTGGCTCCACCGGCAAAGAAGATCCCATTGCCTTCACCAGGTTCAAGTCCTTCGTCTTCGACATTGAGTGCAGCAGTGAGATCATCATGATCATCATGGCCACCCATATGTTCTGACCCAAAAACACCTGGGTAGTTGCTACGCGAATACTGAGTTGAGCCCGGTGATGCATCAGGCGTGTCCTCGCCACTACCCTCCGCCCCAGGATTAAAAACATCACCCGAACTGTATGAATCGGAAGGGCACAAGAACGTCGAAATCACAGTGGTTCGAGCCGCTGCATTACTTGAATGACTGACCTGCTGATTGAAGTTAATTGTCTTATAGACATTGTTTTGCTCGATGAATGGGAGCATCCGACTGGCGAAACCAAAACCTTCTCCTTCATCACCGTGCCATTCACCATTCTCATATTCACCTACCCATCCTGCTGGAAACCGTTCAGGATTCACGTCAGCAAAATTGTGAATCGCAAGACCCTGCTGCTTCATGTTATTTGAGCACGCACTGCGCCGAGCAGCTTCACGAGCCTGCTGCACAGCCGGCAAAAGCAGGCCAACCAAAACACCAATAATTGCAATCACAACGAGCAACTCAATTAATGTGAAACCGGGGCGCAATTCTGCCTCGCCACGAGGCGAATTTTCTTTTCTTTGAAATACCATGACAAAACTCCAGAAAGGGAAATAAAAATAATTGATTTCGAACAAGATACACATCACCGTCACAACATTTGCTTCCACGAGAAAGCTATTATTGGAACTGTATCACCGGCAATCTGCCAAATGGGATTTTGATACCCATGATGTTCTTGCAAGCGGCAACACAGATTGTGTGAAGCACTTTCACAACTACGCAGAAAGCGAAGGCGGGCCGCGAGGATTTGGCAGAAATTTGAAATTGACTGAAATACGGACATCATCCGCACAGAAGGACTCGTGGAAGACAGCCACCGAGGTTATTACCGGCAAAGACACTGCAACAATCTGCGTCTTTAATAAACCAAAAAACTGACAGACAGTACAGTCTTCTGATTCATGCTCATGCTGAGTGTCATTGAAGGGACTGTCACTCTGCTCAGCAGCATGCTCATGATCATAGTGAGAACCGTGAGAATGCTCACATTGACGAGCGTGATGTTCGTTGACAACCCACCCAGCCGACACCTGATTCCCAGCCGAATGCTTGTGAGAATGTAGCCCCAAGACATCGAACCCAGCGTGTCCCAGCAGGGAGACGAGGCCATATGCACTCAAAAGGATGGCAGAGGTAAAATGCTTCATAGCAAACGACTTAGAAAGGTCAGTATTCGGGCCGAAAACCGGAATTCTAATAAAATCTTCTCTCCCCAATTTCTATCTCATTCTAAAAGTCATTGCAAACAAAAAACACATTGATTTCTCAGCCCGCGTTGCTGCCCGAAAAATGCATTGTTGAAGCCATTCCGGTCAACTTTTCACCCGTATCTCTTGGGCGAGTCGCTGAATCGCATTCCTTGCATATCGACGCTGGAATCGGACAATCCTCGCATATGCCGCAGGTCCCACACCACTCTGTGGTTCTCCACGTTCTAATCATTCATAACTCAAACGCGGCTGCATTATTATCATATTCTGGGTTCAGCGAAGATACGAAAAGACGCCCTTAAAGACTTCTCGTTTTTTCCGTCTACCAACTGAACCACCTCCGTCTCCTCAGATTAATTCCCTTCCATTCCTCTCAGAAGAGCCTGTTTTATGTGCGGCAGATTTGCTCTCACATCCAACGCGTCGACTCTCAGCACACAATTGGGCACCGATATCCACATCACGTTACCGCCACGGTTTAATATTGCGCCAACTCAAAAGGTACTCGTGATTCGTGTCCGCCCTCATCAACAAAGACGTGAACCAGTCTTCCTAAAGTGGGGACTGATCCCCTCATGGGCTGATGATCCGTCTATTGGTGCCCGGCTTACCAATGCCCGTGCAGAAACTGCAGCAACCAAACCTTCGTTCCGCACAAGCTTGCGTCGGCAACGATGCCTCATACCGGCTGATGGATTTTATGAGTGGGCGAACATCAATGGAAAAAAACAGCCGTACTACATCCGGCTTGAGTCGAAGGAGCCTTTTGCTCTTGGCGGCCTCTGGGACACATGGGAACGCAAGGGAGAGAAAATAGAAACGTGCACCATCTTGACGTGTAGCGCAAATACGCTGATGCAACCTCTTCATCCACGTATGCCTGTTGTGATTCAGCCACATCGTTTTGACACATGGCTGGAGCCGACTCAGATCGATGCAGCCGCAGTATCTCAGGATTTACATCCCTTCCCGAAAGAACGAACCGCACTCTACCCAGTATCAGACTATGTAAATAATGTCCAACATGACGACAGCAGGTGTCAGGAGCAAATCAACCACGTGAAAACAACACAGTCATACCCAGCAAACCAGCTATTCCTGTTTGATAGGTAAGTAAAGACCTGCTGTTCATGCCGGGAACACAAGCAGCGGGAAATACAACGAACTCTGTGAAACCCAATCAGTTTCCTGCGTTCACATACAAATCAGCGATACAACACACCACCATCCATTGGAAACCGTGTTAATTTAGTCCGGCAGAGCAATCTTGCAGGGTGAGCGAAAGCAGCCGGTTATAGAGATTGCATCCGACGATCGATTCAACGACACCTGTAATTTCCCAAAACAATTCGACCCGCTGACGTATCCACCGCGTATTCTTTCAATATGAACACTTCACGCAAAGCACTGCTTGTTCTTGTCACATGTTTTTTCTTTCCATTGATGGAAAACGAATCACATGCCGAGACAAAATACCCGATTGTTGACGATGCTGCCCTCGCTGAACAATTTGTATCAGGACTCGCAACTCTTGTTGAAAACGCACCGACTAAAACACAACGAACACTTGAGGCGGGAAATGCCCTCCGTTTGTTAGCTCAAACGGAGGGCAATGCCATTCGGCTCCCGGACCGCAGAGAAACACCAACAAGTACCACGACAGAGCTCTACCAACGTGTTATGCCGGCGGTTGTAGTCATCGGCTCTATTTACAAGTGTGACAACTGTAGCGACTGGCACCTCGGCGGAATGGCGTCGGGTTGGCTACTTTCTGACAACGGCCTTGTCGTCACGAATCATCATGTTTTTACCGAGGAAGCAAATCACTACTTTGGTGTGATGACATCTGATGGCAACGTCTTTGCCATTCGTACCATCCTCGCATCTGATCGTGATGGAGATGCAGCTATCGCGCAGCTTGATACACGTGGCGTTGTTCTTCCGTTCCTCAGACTAGGTCGCCCGGCTGCCTGTGGAGACGCTGTTGTTGTAATCAGCCATCCAGCCGGCCGTTTCTACAGTCTCACTCGGGGAGTGGTATCCAGATACCACCGCCATGATGCCGATCCAGCAACGATGGCGAAGTCAGGCGGAAATGTTCGCACTCCGAGGAAACGCAATAGTGACGAAGCATTGCGAGCCACACCGGCACCGGTCTGGATGAGTGTAACCGCGGACTATGCTGTTGGTAGCAGTGGCGGACCTGTTTTTGACTCAAGCGGTGATGTCGTCGGCATGGTGTCACGAACATATTCAACACAGGCAAGCAAACAACATCGTCGGCACGACTCATTTGGAAACCAAATGGTTTTTAAAGACTGCGTTTCACTCGATACGATTCTCGGCCTCATTGAAAATGCCGACTAAGCACTATTGAGTAGGCCCTTCGTCGCTGTCAATTCCAAGTTGCCGTCGACGCGAGCCGAGTTTCTCAGTGCCCCCTTCAACAACAAAGCCATCAGCTTCCATCGCCAGACGAAGATCAGCCTCCGCGGTGAGCGCATCTTCCTGACAATACAATGTCTGACTGAATTGCGATGGAAGTAGATCCAACCGAGGCCGAAGAAATCTTTTATGGCAGGCAAGACTGTGTAACCGCTGCCCCTTTGGATTGTGGTGCCCTTCTCGATGTTGACGAATACGGTCTTCCAGTGGCTGACTTGTCTGCCCGACGTAAAGATACCCGGCAGACCCACCCGAATCACTCGACAGAGGCGTCAATTCAATAATGTAGAGATGCCAGACTGTCATATCACCGTTCACGGTATATCCGTCACATCGAAGCTGTTGCCGTAGCAACTTCATGGCAGCATCCACTTCTGGCTTCTGGGTTGGTTTAATGAAGGGATTGTCTCTGCCGCCTAGCTGGGCTGGCTGAGGCATTGCCTCATACACAACATTAACAACCCTCATACGCTTGGCCCGCCTAGATGTTTTGACCCACTGATCCAGTTCCAGCCCCGGTCGCTTCGGCAGGGCTTTGACCATGACACGAGGTCGATCCGCCCGTCGGCGTGTCCCCGTAAGATCACTCATTTTCAAGACACAAATCCAGACCCGCTGCGTCTCTCCGAGAATGATCGAATGCTCGGACATAAAACTGAAACCTACTTAGTGTGGTGTGCTTCTTCTTGCGTTCGGTTTTCCAACGCACGCTTCATGACGTGCTGTGTGCCTATCATCAGACACCCTGTCCGCATCATCATTTTCCATGTGATTCAGATCCCATCGGCCAGGCCCCTGATCACATTCACATTGGCTGCTCGGTTGGTCTCATAAGAATATCGTGAACTTGGACATGAGGCGGGCACGACAACATATACACAACAGCTTCTGCGACATCGTTCGCCTCCAGCACCTTAAACCGGGAGTACACCTCCCGGGCTTTCTCTTCCGACTTCATGTAGTTACTTGCAAATCCCGTCTCAACGAATCCCGGAGAAATTTCACCAACCCGAATTGAGTCGCCTTTTTCTCGCAACTCCATTCGCAGTGCTTCGGTCAATGCGCGGACCGCATGTTTTGTCGCTGAATAGAGGCCGGCCCCAGCAGGTACACGCTGTCCTGCCATTGAACCAATATGAATAATGTGTCCATGGGCCCCTCTGGATCGCATATCAGCTAAAGCATCACGCGTGCAAATACACAACCCGAGAACATTGACATCAAGCATCTCTCGCCACTCGTCAACCTTGCCTTCAGCAAGCGTGGCTGCATGACCAAGCCCCGCATTGTTCACTAAAACATCAACACCACCAAAAGTTTTTCTTGCAAGCGAAAATGCTTCATGAACAGAACGCTCATCCCGAACATCACACTGGACGGCAAGACTATTGGCTCCGGACGTATCGACCTTCCGCAGAACTTCAGCAACTCGTCCCTGCCGACGGGCAGATCCAACCACCCGCATTCCTTCAGCCAATAGCCGTGTTGCAATCGCTTCCCCGATTCCATTACTGGCACCTGTAATGAACGCCGTTTTTCCTTTCCATTGATTCATTCCATGTCCTCCTTGCGGCACGCTCATTCGTCAATCCTCTCTTCGTGAATGCATTACTGCCTTATCGCGTATGTAGAAAACACGTCCGGCAGAACCCTGACTCGCTATGATTTTACCAGCCTCAACGCAATTCCCCATCAAAGTTGAAAGAAAAGTAATTTGTCGAATGAAACCCGTAGAATATGGTTCCGCTGAGCCGGCCTCACACACTTAGTGCTTCCACAATCCATTGCACCAACGATATCTTGCCTGAGAGAAATGAAACACATGACAGAAGAAGTCACCGCTGCTGCCCCTACAACAAAGACTGAAACCATTTTTGTGACAGGAGCCACAGGATACGTCGGTGGAAGACTTGTCCCACTCCTGCTCGAGGCTGGTTACCGAGTGAGGTGCCTTGTACGTGAACCACGAAAACTTGATGCACGACCATGGCGGCAACATGCTGAACTTGAGGTCGTCAATGCTGATCTTGCCGACCAGGAAGCTGTCACAGAAGCCATGCGAGGCTGCAAGGCTGCCTACTACCTCGTGCACTCAATGGTTGCAACAGGTGGCACATATGCTGATCGGGATCGAGATCTGGCCCGCATGTTCGCAAATGCAGCACGTTCAGCCGACCTGCCACGCGTCATATACCTTGGCGGCCTCGGTGAAATGGGCCCAGACCTCAGTCAACATCTCCGTTCACGACGTCAGGTCGAAGAAGAACTTGCTTCATCTGGAATACCAGTCACAACATTTCGAGCTGCCATGATCATTGGATCAGGTTCGGCATCTTTTGAAATCTTGCGATACCTTGTTGAACGTCTCCCAATCATGATCACACCAAAATGGGTGACCACAGAATGCCAACCAGTTGCTATCTCTGACGTTCTTTACTGGCTTGTAAGCTGTCTTGAAGTACCTGAGACAACTGGCAAAACACTCGAAATTGGTGGTAATGATGTCATGGCATACCAGGAACTGATGAGGGTCATGGCAGAGGAACTCGGACTTCGACGACGAATTATTATTCCGGTACCGGTGCTTACTCCGCGGCTCAGTTCGCTCTGGATTAATCTTGTGACACCAGTCTCCTATCGAATCGCTCGCCCGCTCGCAGAGGGACTCAAAAATCGCGTAGTCGTCACGAATAACACGACACAACAACTCATGCCGCACACACCACTCGGGGCACGTGAAGCAATACGGCGTGCCCTTGCGAAGATTGAACGCCAGGACGTTGAAACACGGTGGAGTGTTGCTGGGCCGATTCCAGGTGATCCTTCATGGGCTGGCGGAACGGTCTTCACGGACGAGAGAGTCGTTGATGTCGAAGCTGATTCAGCCAGCCTCTATGCTGCAGTTTGCCGAATTGGTGGCGGCAACGGCTGGTATGCCGGGGATATCCTCTGGCGTATTCGAGGGTGGATGGACACACTTGTAGGAGGCCCAGGACTTCGGCGGGGACGACGACTTCCAGAGACTGTAGAATTTGGTGAGACACTCGATTTCTGGCGGGTGGTCGGCATCGACAGAGATCGCTCGCTCTCTCTTCGCGCGGAAATGAAACTTCCAGGGGAAGCTCAGCTTGATTTTCAGATCGAGCCTGTCGAACCAGATCGTCAACCACCAATAACACGACTCGTCATGACAGCACGGTTTCGCCCACGTGGACTTGCAGGACTACTTTATTGGTATGCAGTTGTGCCGCTTCATGAATTTGTTTTCGGAGGCATGCTCCGTGGAATCAGTAAAACAGCTGAGGCAATGCACCGTTCGAATACGCCTCGCCAGAACGAGACAACTACCGATGATGAGGTTCCGGGCTACGGACGGGCACGACTCTGGCTGGGTATCACTGGTGTAGGAACTATTGTCACTCTCTCTTCGGCCGCCCTTTTCCTCAAACTCCCCGAACGCCTGCTACCGCCAGCCACCGCACCACTCAATGTTCAGGTCAATAGCCTGGTGTTTTTTATTGTGTTATACGCACTGATTCAGCTACCCCTTGATTTCCTCGGTGGGTATTTTCTGCCTCAACGATATCGCCGACAGCATCCTCCTTTCCATCACTTTCTGGCTTCCCTTTTGCGGGGCGTTGGTGTTCACTCAATATCGCTACTCCTGATTGCACTTTCACTCCTTAGTGCTGCACGAGTTGCTGGTGTCGTTGGTGTTGTGACTGCCGGCACACTCCTCGTCATCGTTCTGCTACGTGGCTCAATTACTCTTGCAAGCGCAATTGCCCGGCTCGAATTAACGCCCAGCACGCCAGAACTTCAAGATGATCTGACTGCGTCTACTGTTCCTGCATACATGAGTGAATCTGACGATGAAGGATTTACAGGGAGTATCGTCGGGTTATTTCGACCACGCATTCAATTACTCCCCATGCGATGGCGAGACATACTCGACACCGATGCATTTCACATTGCAGTTCAACGCAGACAGATGGCGATCACAACAGGAAGCTGGTGGCGAGGCCGACTTCTCGCAGTCATATTTACTGTTGCTGGAATATTCTTATCCGCCACCATTGTTGGGGGAAATCAACTCGGCTCAGCACAGGGCATTATCAACTTCAGCCTCATCTTTACCCTCTGGTCATTCCTTGGCCTCCTCACGTTACCGACACCGAGTCGGCGTGGTGTTGCCGAGGTCGATCATGCTCTTCTCGAAGCAGGCTGCGACCGAAACATTTTGGAACGTACGATCACAGACCTCGATAACCTCCAAGACAGGGAGCGAGAACGCCCCCCTCTCATTGAAACTATCTTCCACCCAGTACCGAGTGTTCAGGCACGGCTTCATGGGCCCTATGCCACTGGCATGAAAGGCACTTGGAATGCGGCCAGAACCACTATCGCAGTCAGCCCAGCAGGACTCGGACTCTTAGGACGAGCTGTCCATTGCAACTGTGGCCGACCCGCACTCTGGGTGTTTCTACCAATTGACTAGACCACGATTCTGAGGCACGAAAGTGTCACTCCCGCAATCAGTCGCGGCTATTGAGCTTACTGAGCAGTCGAAGGATCTCAAGGTAGAGCCAGACAAGAGTCACCATGAGTGCGAATGCGCCATACCACTCCAGATACTTTGGTGCGCCACGTTTGGCTGCTGTTTCAATAAAGTCAAAGTCAAGTACGAGATTCAGTGCAGCAATGATGACAACGACAACACTGAAGCCAATACCAAGGGGGCCCGCTTCATGAATGAACGGCACTGGAAACCCAAACATTCCACCAATCATTGAGATGAGATAGACAAAGAAAATTCCTCCGGTCGCCGCAACGATACCCAGTTTGAAATTTTCAGTTGCGCGAATGAGGCCCGATTGATAACACAACAGAAGCGCCGCAAGCGTGCCAAACGTTCCGCCAACTGCCTGAATGACAATACCGGGATACTGCGCCTCGAAGCTCGCTGAAATACCACCAAGAAAAAGACCCTCGGCAAGTGCGTAGACCGGTGCAAGCATTGGCGCCCATGTCTGCTTAAAACAGATCACTATCGCTGTGATAAAGCCGACAATCAATCCACCAAAGACCCATGGCATTGCTGCACCCGAGCTTGCTTCGGCAGCGACCGCATTAAATGTTCGTGACCAGGTGAAACATGCAGAACAGAATGCCAATGCAAGAAGAAACATTGTGCGGTTCGCAGTGCCAGTCACCGTCATCGTCGTGGCAGGGACGTTCTCAGCAGCAAGATCGCGTGGCTGCAAACCAAAGTTTTCGAAACTGCGGGCATTGAGAACAGGGTTTCCTGTACGCATGGGATAATAAACCTTCCAGTATCAAGGTATCACTCTACGACGTCGTCAAAAAGAACAGCCACGTTCTATCGGTCAGAATCATACTGAATCAACATGCCGCGTGTCGCTAGCAATTAATACCATCTCGGCTCACGGCTCCTTTCCCCACGACTGAGACAGCAAACACTGGTCTCTGACAGGTCTCTCAGTCACTTTTCAAGACGTCCTACGCGTTCCGGCGCATGAGTCCCGTATCGCGATTCAATTCAGTTTTTAACGTCGAAACGAACCAAGCCACCAAAGTCATACCTGAGGGGATACACTAAGAGACTGTACACTTGTTTTTTTCCTGCATTCCAGAGGAACATCTGATGCCTACATATGTCTACGAGGTTATCGAAGAAGACGGAACAGGTGGAGAGCGATTCGAGGTCGACCAGCCAATGAGCGCTGACCCGCTCACTGCTCACCCTATGAATGGGAAACCAGTGCGTCGTGTGATTACTGGTTTCAGGATCGCTGGAAAATGGTCTGACATCGGAACCCAAGATAAACTGTCAGACAAGAACCTCGACCGGATAGGGTTTACAAAATATGTTCGTTCTGGGGATGGTTACTATGAAAAGACTGCGGGCAAAGGACCGAACATGATTTCTGGCAACGACGATAGTTAAAACGGTTCGCCATGCCCTGAAAGAGACGCCGATCCTCGATTCTACCTACCCGCACCAATCGCATTCGCACGCTTCACACATCTTGAATGCAACACAAAACACAACGGCGAGCAGCTAAAGCCTTAGAGCAGTTCGAAGACTGCCTCGATTTCAACAGCGACACCCGCAGGAAGTGAAGAAACTCCAACTGCACTTCGCACCCCAACCCCATTCTCCGCACCCCAGATCTCTGCGTAGAGTTCGCTGCAACCATTTATGACAGCCGGGTGCTGAGTAAATGAATGTGTTGCCGAAACCATTCCAAGCAGTTTTACAACCCGAGAAACCTTGTCGAGGCTACCAAGACAGTGTTCGAGTGTTACAAGACTCGCGAGTCCCGCTCGCCGTGCGGCATTTTTACCGGCTTCAACATCCAACTCTTTCCCAAGGCAGCCAAGAATAAAGCTCCCATCCGGCTGAACAGGCAGGTGGCCTGATACGTAAACGAGCCCACCTACCACCACACACGGTTGATAGAGCCCCGCCGGTTTGCCAAGCGGAGCCTTTTCATCGACAAGTGATTCAAATCGATTCTGGGCACTCATGCCTATTTCTTTCATAATGCTTTCCAAGGGAATAACTGCTTGCGAGCAATGCATGGGACCAACGAACTGGGCCGAGACAACGGCTATCTTCCAACGGGATTAAGCATTGATCAACGCACAGATGGGTCCCATCACATTATAAACAATTTGTGAAATCGGTTTCTACGAATGTGTTGTGTGTTGCATGTTTTTGCGAAACTGCTTTTTTCAGATTTCTTTGGACAACTTTTTACAATTCCAACTCATTCATTCCGATTGCTGGCAGAAATTTATTATTTATTTCGGATTGAGTTCGGACCTCCCAAGAGAATAGGATTTGGCTCCGACCTTTTTTCAGATAGTAAGTAAGACGTTCTCAGCATGTAGTTCCTCGACCAACCCATCACTCAAGCGGTGGTCTCTTCCACCGAAATGCCACAGCGACAACTCAACGGAAACACACGCAAAAAAGAACATGCCCGTGCAGGCAGAATCTGATCAAAGCGGCCAATGACAATCTGCGTGAGCGATTTACCAAACCACAACGATGTGTTGATGGCCCTTCAACAACACGCTCGATCAGGGTTTGTTTTCACCCATGCTGTAAAAGAAATCAGCTCAGCGGCCCTCTAGCCAGCCCAGTGATCCTCTAACCAAATAGAACAACTGATTTATTGGCAAGTACAATCTCGGTACTATTGTTGCTTCCCTCAGTAACAACAAAAAGGCTTGCGTGGTATAGTCATGATGGTGGTGTTTGTTTCTAACACCACACGACACCTCTTTTTCTCTGGATCAAAACACTTCTTATGGACGCGAAAGACACACAACCCCAGCACTCGCACCATAGAAAGATGGTGCCTCGTATCACTCAAATCCTTGGCCTGACGCGTTGGTTCAGTATTGTTACAGTTTTCTCATCACTCATTGGTGCTCTTTTGATGTTTGTCATCGGGGCTGCCAATACAGTTGAGGCAATTCTGCGATATTTTGAGTTTGACGGTCAAAATACGTTACTGAACCATTTTTTTACACCGACGTCACCGGACGCTGCACCACGACCCGCCGCCAATCTTCTTTTACTTGAGTCACTCGACAACGCTCTCACTGGCCTGACATTTTTATACTTTGCCTACGGCATCTACGCACTCTTCCTGACGAACTCAATGCCGGTAGGAACTGCGCCTCGCTGGCTTAAAGTTGAAAATATTGGTTCGCTGAAGAAAACATTACTCGAAGTCGTTGCCGTTCTTCTTGCGATCATGTTTGTGCGAACACTCGCTGAAAAAATGATTCTTGACGGCCAAGGCCAGGGCCCTGGATGGGAAATGCTCATTATGCCTGCAGGTATTTTGGCAATCGCCATCAGCAGCCGACTCATGTTCGATCGTCAACCGCTTACCCGGGACGCCGGCCTTTAGCCTGCTACTAAAAGCGAAAGTCCACCCCGATTTACGAGGTGGACTTTCAAATTCGCGCCGGGGCCTGAGTACCACCCCCCAGAAGCTTCAAGCGGGTACGGGCCATTGCCCACGGCACGATGAAGTACGTTGCCTGATAGAGAGATGTTCGGTTCCGGAGCCAAAAAACTTCAATGTAAGTCAGAGGGATTTATCTGCTTATTGGCGTTCAATTTCCTTCAGCTTCATTTGAACGCCGAAACGCATGCTCAAAGGACGGAATCACTCCGTCAACTCGCAATGCCTCAAGTGCTTTTTCCGCTGCTCCCTGTTCCGCTTCCTTCTTATTTCGGCCCCAAGCAGGAGCATATCGCCGCCGACCAATCTGGGCCCGCACCTGAAATTCTTTGTTGTGATCAGGTCCTACTTCGTCGATTACCTCGTAGGTTGGTGCCACACCGTACGCCCCTTGAGCGAGTTGTTGCAGTAGTGATTTATGATTTGACCCTTCTTCTCCAGCGACAACTTTTTTGATTTCCGGACCAATCCAGGTATCGAGAAACGCCCGAGCAGGACCGATTCCTCCATCAAGGAAAATAGCAGCCACAAGTGACTCGAACATGTCTGAGAGGACTGAATTCGGTACTGGCCGATTGACCGCCATGCCTTTGCCAACAATAAGGAAATCAACAAGCCCAAGCTCAATACTAATTCTGCTACATGTTTCTCGACTGACGACAGCAGATTTGATTCTTGTAAGATCACCCTCAAGGAGTTCTGGAAACTCGATGTAAAGCCGGTTACAGACAACGAACCCAAGAATAGAGTCGCCGAGGAATTCCAGCCGTTCATTCGATGCCAGACGATGAGAAGCACCCGAAGCATGTGTAACGGCGGCCTCGAGCAGCCGCCGATCTTGAAACCGATAACCAATCCGCTCTTCACAGGCGGTCAGGCCGGCTGGAGAGGAGGTTTTGAGTGGTATCGGCTTCTCTGACATTCAGGGTCTCCCAAAACTACACGGTAAAAGCCAGCTCCCTGTGTTGTCAAACCTCGCCCGGCAGCCCCTGCCTGGATCGATAATTCACCCATCTTTTTTCTGAAAAAACTTCCGAACCCCCTCGGGGAGATCACCGTATAAGTCAGTGGAGGTGTTCTGTCCGCACAGGGTGATTCTAGACTTAGAGATCGCCTAGAATGGCTGTGTGGGCCTATGATAGTGAGAAGAACGTCGACTGCCGTCAACGGAAACGGAATTCGGTCAGTCATCCAAATTCAGACCTTGTCTGAGCATTAAAGGAGGAACACAACATGAACCATTTGAAAACGATACGTAATTTGAAGAACCGACACCATGGCGGGAAAGCTATAGTGCCCGCCTCTTTGATTGTGGCACTGACTCTAGGGTCGTTTGGCTCGGCGAAGCTTCTTTCTGCCGAACCAACAACAGCAGACCCGGTTGCTGCAGCAAATGCGCTTTCTCAGGCATTCCGAAATGCAGCTGAGAAAGCGACTCCGAGTGTTGTTGTTGTTCGCAGTGAAACAAAAGCTCAGAATGTTACATCAAAAGGTGGTCAGAATCGCGGGGAGAACCCTTTTCGTGGAACTCCATTTGAAGACTTCTTTCGAGATGGAATGCCTGAAGGCTTTGCTCCAAGGGGGGGTTCGCCATCACGATCGGGAGTTGGCTCTGGTGTGATTGTTGACGCAGCTGGAATTGTTCTTACGAACAACCATGTTGTCGAGGGAGCCGATGAGGTCACAATTGAGCTCTCTGATGGACGTGAATTCAAAGCGGTTGATATCAAGACTGACCCCGATAGCGACTTGGCCGTTGTTCGGCTTGCCAATGCGGAAAACTTGCCAACTGCATCACTCGGAAATTCCGATGAGCTTGTGATTGGAGATTGGGTACTTGCAATCGGTAACCCATTTGAACTCGAGACAACAGTAAGTGCCGGTATCATTTCAGCCAAAGGCCGTGAACTTGGCCGTATCCGTCGAGCCAAATTCTTGCAGACAGACGCTGCAATTAACCCTGGCAACTCGGGAGGACCACTTGTGAATCTCTCGGGGGAAGTCATCGGTATTAATACCGCGATTGCATCAAACAGTGGAGCCTATCAGGGAATTGGATTCGCTATTCCAATCAATCAGGCACGTTGGGTAAGCGAGCAACTCATCAAACGTGGCAGTGTTCAGCGAGGATACCTTGGCGTTTCGATCTCGCAATTGTCTTCTGACATGGCTACAAAACTTGGTTCGCCAGGCAAAAAAGGCGTCCTCATAACAGAGGTGATGGCTGATACACCTGCTGCAATGGCTGGCATGCAGGACCTCGATGTAGTTCTCTCTTTTGATGGAACACCTGTGGATAGTCCACGAAGCCTGCAGGAAGTTGTCGAACGGTCATCGATTGGAGAAGCACACAAAGTCGTTGTCCTTCGTGACGGCAAAGAGATGACCGTGCGAGTGCAAGTGAAAGCATTACCGGAGCAATTCGGTATGCAGGAGCGTGGACGAGGCATTGCCCCTGGTGGCGAAGAAACGTTTTATACAAAACCATTCGGTATTGAGGTTCGTGATAAGAGTTCCGTCGCACAAGATGCCTACGAAGGGTTCGAAGGCGTATTGGTCGACCGAGTGGACCCTGAAAGCCTTGCAGCGGAGGGTGGCTTGGTACCAGGAGTACTGATTCGAAAGGTTGGGAAAACCCCAGTGTCATCAATCAGTCAGTTTGAGTCTGCCATCGAAGGGGAAACACCTGAAGGTGGTATTGTTCTTCAGATCCGCACGCCTCGCGGAAATGCTGTGATCCTCTTGAAAAAAGAGGTCTAAGCAGAAAGGCTATAGCATCCATTTAGGGTGGCCCCGGCCCGCAAGCTGGGGCCATCTGCATTTCTCAAGGAGCCACGTGCATGGCCACGCTCGGTGTAAATATAGACCATGTCGCCACCCTTCGTGAGGCTCGCCGCACGATCGAACCTGACCCCGTGTGGGCAGCCGCCGCGGCTGAACTCGGTGGTGCCGACGGCATAACAATCCATCTACGAGAAGACCGACGGCATATTCAAGACAGAGACCTTGAGGTGCTGAAAAAAACTGTTCAGGTCAAATTAAATCTCGAGTTGGCAATGCATCCCCTGATGGTAGACATAGCCTGCCGAGCGGCTCCGGATCAGGTTACGCTCGTCCCTGAAAACCGAGAGGAGGTAACCACCGAGGGTGGACTGGACGTTGTCCGTCACAAAAAGGAATTAGCAGTTACGATTGGAAAATTACAAGACGCCGGGATCGTCGTATCACTATTTATCGATCCAGAACCTGAGCAGATTGAAACCGCTGCATCACTTTCGGTACCGGCAGTCGAACTCCACACGGGAGCGTATGCAAATGCAGAAAAGAATGCTCACGAGGAACTCCAGCTACTTGCCCGAGCGGCTACATTCGTCCATCAAGCGGGTCTCATACTCAACGCAGGCCATGGGCTTACGTATCGTAACGTTACCCCAGTAGCAGAGCTCGAAGGGATGGAAGAATTAAACATTGGACACTCAATCGTCGCCCGGGCTGTGTTTGTTGGCATGACACAAGCCGTACGGGAAATGAAAGAACTGATTGGTCGCTAGCAGTTGGCGTTGAGAAAAGTCTCTCGGAAGTCTTGGAAACGAAACAAGATCGCTGACTTTGGCATGGTTTTGTTTTCCATGATCCGATTGTAACGAATGTAGTGGCTCCGTAATCTGTTCCTTGCATTGCCAAAGAATCGAACCCATAGTTGGAATGTGCCGGCTTCCCCTAGCTCATTATTTACCTATGCGAACACTTATCTTACTTACACTTTTGACGGCAGGAACCAGTAGTGTTCCTGCCTTTGCTCAAACTGGATTCGACCCGCGTATCATCGTCTTTGGAGATGAGCGGGAAAAAATTGAAAACACACCTATTGAGCAGCGACCGAATCGACCTCTCCATTTTTACGGGAACACGATTCGACGTCGAACGTACCGAACTGTTTCGCAGCCGAGTCGTTCGCGATCAAGCCGGCAAACGAATCAGTCGAGTTCAAGTCGAAGAACGCGAGCCAGATAGTGAATCCGGAATTCAATGCCGCTCGCGAACTCGATACACCGATATCGGCTTCGCACTCGGTCGCCAAGAATAAACTGGCGGCCGTCCGGTAGTTGAAAGCAAGCACCCACCTCGAGTTGCTCGACGCGCAGACATTGGTCGACGACAGGATCATACTGGGACAAAGCCAGTATGAGTAATCGATCACTGCACGTCGCCGCTCGAGGGCGTTGCATCGCTGCCGCCAAAGCCACACAAAGATCTCCCGGAACCATTGACTCTTCGATCAAAGGCTCAACGATCACAGCAAACTCCTTTTTCCATTCGGGACCATGAGGCTTATGCTTCTTGGTTCCCGTGGCACACATGGCAGCGACTCGGAGGTGTGCTAATTCATGCAGCAATGTCACAAGGAACGCATATCTATTGAGGTCTTCGTTCACCGTGATTCGATGCCAGCATTCACCAAGACGGGGCGGACGGTAGTCTCCAAGTTTTGTCGCTCGGTGTGGCACAACCCGCACGAGAACAGGATGCTCCTGAAGAAGATCCAGAACATACTTCCACGCATTAGGTGGGAGATGCTGCCTAACTGTTTCATAGTCAGGAAGCGGACGTGCTGAAGATCCTAGCTGAACATTCATGTCCCTACTTCTGGCTGCCCGCTTGTTCGATCCTGCCCTTTTCTGACTGCCACGGAAGTCGGCCTTCGACCTCCATTTGAAGAGCCAGACTCAGAAAAGTACGAATAACTACAATGAGCCCAAGCACCAAAACACTTTCAAGTGTAGGAGTGACCGCTACTGTCCGAATAATGTCAGCAGCAACGAGGAACTCAAGCCCAAGAAGAATACCTCTCCCAAGATCTTGCCGAAACTGCTTGTATTTACCCAACGGTGCTGAAGGCTGTGTCAGAAGTCGAATCGCAGCCATAACAATACCAATGACTACTACAAGAACACCCACTGCATCAATCACAAGACCAACTTGTTCAACAACGTTTCTAAACATTTCGATACTCATGAATAGTTCACTCAGATTTTTTATAGTTTCAAATTTTTGCTCAGTCTCTCAAGCATTGGCAGGCAACGACGCAATTCTTGCGATGAGTGTTGCAGGCAAGAGAATACCGCAGAGCCCCTCAAAAGTAGATACGGTCAGCGAAAAGGACCCAACCGGAACGAGGTCACTATACCCAGCTGTTGTAAGTGTCGCATACGAAAACCAAATGAAATCAACCCAGCGAATATTTCGCATCCCTTCAAATTCAAGTGGCAGCCTGTATTGGCTGAATCCATAGCCATGCAGAAGACCATGCATTCCTGCGAAAATAATGCCTATCATGACAAAACTTGCGGCTCCACAATAAATCCTCTGGGCACCCGCAACACCTGCTTTAAAAGCCTGGCGAATACAGAGATATGCGCAGAAAAGTTTGACCAACAAGAAAATCAGTAATGGCATCGTGAGAACTCCCGCCGCTTCGTCTCGAAATTGGATAATCCACAAACAAGCGATCAAACCGAGCCCAGCCAGCAGGCACGTAAGACGTTGGTATCCAAGTGACCAAACAGTTGTAATAGCCACAGAGAGACTGAGAACAATAAACAGCAACGGAGTCTGTTCTTGACCCATGTCAAGCACAGGAACTGATCCTAGAACAAAGATTTGACCAAGAAAGATCATTGCTCCGTGGCGATGCATTTGGGCCTGACCGTCAGTTGGCGATGGAGGGTCATTTTGTTGGCCAGGCACATTTTCTTGCTGCATCAAACCACTACGTAATTGCACAAAAATTCTCCCACGAGCTATCCGGTCCACTCACAAAGCACATGCTGAGATGTATTCTGCCTGAGTATTTGTTTATCCTGCGAGTAGGTACCGTTCGAGTCACCACCATAAGCCTACCTCATTTTGGAGACTAGCACTGCATGGCAACAAGCCTCCTTCTTCTTCTTGACGACATCGCAAGTACCCTCGATGACGTCGCGCTTATGACAAAAGTTGCCGTAAAGAAAACAGCTGGCGTTTTAGGCGACGACCTTGCGTTAAATGCAAAGCAGATCACCGGAATATCGGCAGACCGTGAATTACCAGTGGTTTTCAGAGTCGCAATCGGTTCTCTTATTAACAAAGGGATACTTGTCCCAACCGCTCTTGTGCTCAATTTGCTGCTTCCTCAGGCAATTACTCCATTGCTCATAATCGGCGGTGCTTTTCTCTGTTTTGAGGGTGCCGAAAAAGTACTCCACAAATTCTTTCGCCTCGAAAGCTCAAATCACAAGCCAGATAGCGCACCTGATCAGGCCGAAACTGCCAATAGTGCACAAACTGAATCGACCCGGATACGCGGAGCCATTCGTACTGACTTTATTCTTTCCGCTGAAATTATCGTCATCACACTCGGGGTCGTTGCCGACGAACCATTTCTCACACAGTTCAGTGTCCTCGTTGCTATCGCACTACTGATGACAGTTGGTGTCTACGGGCTGGTTGCAGGAATCGTTAAACTCGATGATGTTGGCATTCTGCTTTTACAACAACAATTTACTCCAGGGCAGTTTCTTGGCAGGGTAATTATTCGCGTCACTCCATGGATCATGCGTTTCCTTACGCTGGCCGGAACGGCTGCCATGTTTCTTGTGGGTGGTGGTATCGTACTGCACGGCATCCCAACCCTCCACCACGCCATTGAACATGAGATTCATGTAGCAGCACCAAATGCAGCCTCACTTCTGATGCTATTTGCCAATGGCATGTGTGGCATTCTTACTGGCATTGCAATACTCGCTGTTGTCGTCACAGCACAGACGGTACGAGCAAAGATCACGTACGTCCGTGCCTCTAGTTAGCCAGCTGCGAAGCAAATAGACAAACGGTTCAGGATTCAGCCGCCGAGACCTCGGCATGCCATTGCCCTGTCACCCTTACGACGCAGTTTTTGCTTCTGGATTATCGACCCGAACAAGAAGGTACGTTTTAGAATCATCACCTTCAAAATGGACAAGCACCTGCGTCTCGTTCATCGTCAGATTCTGGATACCTGTTTCCACGATGGGTGATGTTTTTCCTGCAAAGGTCCACGCAGCTCGCTGCGAATCCCCATCTACCATGCCCTCAAGACTGGCTGTTTCACCTGTTTCCTTGTTTTGATATGTGCCTGCAATCACTCCGTCTTTCCTCACCGCAAGTTGCATAAACATGGTTGGTGTTGCCGAGGAGTCACCCTCCTGCGCGACAGCAAAAACACCTAACGGCAACCATTCATCACCCGAGGCATCTACCGCTTCAGCATTTTCTTCTGGAGCACTCAAGGCAAGTTCTTCAGCTTGCTGGGCATATTCCTCGGCCGGAACTGCTTCTCCGTCAGCCATGACCGTCGTACCGTCGTAGTAACTCCCACCGCCTGACCCATAGTCATAATATCGGCCCTCACCCCAGTTCCATGGCATGACGGCCGACACGGTTCGGAAACCAGCCCAACTCCAGAAAATTGGATTCTTATCAAAGTAGTAATGACCAGTTTGCATACCAGACCAGAAGTCTTCATGAAGCCCGCTGTCATAGGATGCATTCAACTGAGAACGAATTGAGTCCGCTTGCGATCCAAGATTCTGCTGCCGGGTTGTACGGCGATCCGAACGACCCGAAGCCAGGTCTGTACGAACATCACCCCTGTTCTCAACTCGCACTGATTGACGATCTCCTCGCCCAGAAACACGTCCCTCACGATTATCAGACGCAAAATCACGATTCTCACCTCGACTACCCCTCGCATCGGACCGAGTCTCGGTTCGATTGGAAATGGCATCTGCACGCGTATCAGCAACATTTTTTGATGAGGTAGTTGCTGCAGCAGCGGCTGCTCCATCACCCTTGTTCAAGAATTCTGAGACAGCTGAACCGGATGTTGTTTTTGCAGCATCGACGCGTGACTTTGCCGCAGTGGCTGCAGCACCGTTACCACCGGATGCTTTCAGAAAGTCTTGAACATCTCCTTGGGTGGGTCGACTTCCGGCTCGATCTGCCACCGCGCTCGCGCCTTTTCCAGAAAGCCCACCTGCCGCAGCCTTGCTGGCCGCGTCCGATAATTTTCCTGACGGCTTCGATGGAAGATTCTTTCGGATGTCTCCGCTTGGAGAAGGACGTGATCCTGCTGATGGTTTCGCGGAGGGTGCTGGTCGGCTTGGTGCTGGTTTTGCGGAAGGTGCAGGTCGACTTGGTGCACTTGGGCGTGAACCACCCGAGGGCCGTGCGCCGCCACCGCCACCTGGGCGAGCAAACAGATCGACAGGCTGGCACAACAAGGTAATGAGAGAAACACCAAGAATTGTTTTTACCAAAATATTCATCTTTTATTCCTTCCAGCGTGTACTCACGATTCCACTCTCAATTTATCGACCAGAGAAAACTGTTTCCCAGTCTTGTTTCATATCAACGACGACCCAGCCTCGCTTTGGAGCCTCTTCGAGAGCGGTAATCAGCTTACCACTGAGTGGTGGCTTCGCATCATACTGGCACTCACGCTGTCCATCTGTATGGTGAATAAGTACACCAAGAGACTTATACGGATTGTCTATCGTCGTATATTCGAGCATGGACTGATCAC
>WLWG01000145.1_pt1 | contig 71274 bp, 89 predicted proteins | sample 6712871 | NCBI WGS metagenome assembly WLWG01 (sample SAMN12718693, study PRJNA515312) | sponge metagenome | isolation source: marine sponge | host: Mycale hentscheli | place: New Zealand: South Island, Marlborough, Capsize Point | collected 2003-05-01 | reverse complement strand
AGTATCGAAGAAAGAAAAAAGATACTTGAGAAAAAACAAAATAACATTGCACCCGGTGCAGCTGCTGGTGCATCAGGTGGTGGTGGCGGATCAACTCCTCAACCACCTTCTAATAATGATTTATTACTAGAGAGTGGTGGATTTATACTTTTAGAAAGTGGAGATAAGATTCTTTTAGAATAGCATAATTATTAATGAAATAAATATAAAAACATTTAAGTAGATGGATTTAAAAATATCACAACTCCCTTCACACAGCGACCTATCGAATATTTCGGCTATGGTTGGAGTTTACAATGGTCAAAATGTTCAAATCAGTGGAGCTGATATGTTAGCAGGTATAAGCGGTGTAAGTGAAGTAACCGCATCTTTACCTCTATCTGTTGCCAAAGGTACAACAACACCTGCGATTAGTTTATCACAGGTAACCAATACAACAGATGGGTACCTTTCTTCAGTTGATTGGAATACATTTAATAATAAAACAAGTAACACAGGTACTGTAACCGGAGTTATATCAAATACCACAAATCAGTTAACTGTAACGAACGGTTCAACTAATGCAGAATTAGATATACAAACTGCTGTCGTGGCAAAAGGCGGAACTGCTTTAGCAACGGGTGATCAGATTGCTTCTTATGTAAGTTCTGAAATAGCAGCAAACGTTCCATCAAATATAGCTTTGGTGAGTACAAGTACAGCTAATTATGTTCCTAGATGGAATGCAACAACTAATACTCTTGAAAATGGCACAATACAAAATGTTGGTTCAAATGTAGGTATTGGAACTATTCCTGTTGTAGAATTACATGTAAAAGGTGCTTCATCTATATTAAGATTAGAAACTACATCAAATAATAACGATAATTTTGTTGAATTTTATGATCCAACAGAAAGAAAGGGTTGGATTGGATATCCTGCTTCTACTGCTTCAACCGATGCTCTTTTTATACGAAATGAAGAGCATGGTGCTAAAATGATTATATCTACAACTAATGCTAAAGGAACAAGTAACACTGCAATCGAGATTGATGGAGATCAAAATGTTAAATTTAAAGGTGCTTATACATTCCCAACGGCAGATGGTTCTACAAATCAAGTTCTCCAAACAGACGGTGCAGGTCAATTAACCTTTGCAACATTAGATTTAAGTAATATAACAGGTACACTAGGAGTTGCTAATGGGGGTACTGGGTATACTTCATATACAATAGGTTCGTTACTTTATGCGTCTGATACACAGGAGTTAAATGAAATTATTATAGGTTCAGCAGGAACATTCTTAAGAAGTAATGCAACTACACCTGAATGGAGTACCACATCATTTCCAAACTCAGCGACACAAGGTGATTTAATGTATGCATCAAGTGTAAACAATTATGATAACCTGGCTGTAGGTACAAGTTCACAGGTTTTAACTGGAGGTACTACACCTTCATGGGGTTCTGTTGATTTAAGTACGATGATCACAGGTACACTAGGAGTTGCTAATGGGGGTACCGGACAAACAACTGTACAAACTGCGATAGATGCTTTAACTCAAGTTAGCGGCGCAACAACCGGAGATGTTTTAACAAAAGATGCTTCAGGAAATGCAAGCTGGGCAACTCCTGCAACCGGCGGAGGGAATTCAATTTCACAAGGAGATTCTAATATAACGGTGACTGACACTGGAGCAGATGGTACAATAACATTTACAACAGATGGTACTGCTGCATGGGAGATAAACAATAATGGACATTTACTTCCTAAAACAAATAATACATTTGATATAGGTTCAGCTACACAAAAAGTAAGAGACATATATGTAAGTAGTGGAAGTATTAAATTTGTAGGAACTGATAATACACCGAAAGAATTAGGACTTAGTTCGAGTGGTGGTTTAGAATTTGAAGGTTCTCCTGTAGGCGGAGAGGTTGATCTTACTACTACACCTACCAAACAGGACTTAACACAATCATCGCAAACACAATACGGAGAAGCTGTAGTAGTTGAAGCATCGGCTAACATAAATAATGGTGCTGTTGTTATATGGGACTATAGCGGAGGGCAAGTTAGAGCAAAAATGCCAAGTGGGTCTACTCCGGATCAACATGAAATAATTGGTATTGCATTAGACACCATTACAGCCGGTTCAACTGGGAGGGTTTGTATATATGGTTTTGCAACTGCAAAGTATGATCCTAGTATTCAAAGTGTCAATGTTACATCTTTGGCACTAAATAGTGGAAATACAGGAAACACTTCAATTGTTAGTAACTCAGCTAATCCTTGTGTATTTACAGATAGTGGTGGAATTGCTGGTAATTATACACCAAATGTTAATTATACCCATACTTTCTATAATGATGGAGGTAATATTAGTTTAAAATTAGTAGACTGGGACTTTGAACAGTCTTCTTCAAGTATATGGGATAGGATAGGTTTTACTGTTTCTAATGATGGTACTACATTTACCAATGCCGAGTTTAGTCCACAAACTGGGACTACAACTGGAGGTTGGAGAAGGTCTGTAACTTCTACTGCACCTTGGTCTTCTTCCGAATCAACTAGTGGTACCACTGGTTATATACTATGTGCAGATCCTGATGTAGCTTTTCCGCAAAATACTGTAGTAGATACAGGATATCCTTATGTTAGAGCATACTTTACATCTGATGGTAGTGGCAACGAAGGAGGTTGGCAAATTGAAGTATATGGAACAAATCTTATTGGGAGTAATGTTCCAGTACCAGGTCAACAATGCTTCATTAGTATAAATGATTTAACTGAAGTTGATAACGATACTAATACTTCTAGACCTATTGGAACCTTCTTTGGTACCGATATAACTAACGATGCAGTCGTAGTATTTGTCGCACCAAACAGACCACAATCTACATAAAAAATTTAATACATTATGGCAATAGATAAAAAAATAGGTCAATTACCAGTTGAAACCAATATCCTTAATGTCATTGCCATTCCAGGCATTAATATTGCAGGTACAAATATACAAATAAGTGGAGCGGACATAGCTGCCGCTTTAGGTGGTATAACTTCAATATCAAGTACAGACACAAACTTACTTAGTGTTAATACTGTTGGGAGTGATTCAGAATTAACTATACAAACCGCACCTATCACAAAAGGTGGTACTGCTTTAGCAACAGCTGATCAAATTGTCACTTATGTAGCAACACAAACAGGCGGAGGGCTTACATTACAAAATGTTTTAGACAATGGAAGTACTGCCACAGGAATTGCAACTGATGTATCTATAAATAAAACTGGTAGTACACATGATACTACATTGTCATTAACAGACAATGATGGTGGAATATCACAAACAGATGGAACTTGGACAGCTACTAACGGAATAGAAACAAGTGCTTTATCTTTTTTACAATTAACAAACGGAACTATAACTTCACAGATAGTAGCTTCTAAGACAGAAGCTAGGATGAAGTGGAGTGATACAGGAGGTACAAATACATTAGATATAAATGGAACATCAAATGTGTTTACAGATGCAATAAACAGTAAAGGTTTAGAATATGCAGGAGCATATAAAAGTTTCTTTACTTTACATTCATTAGTAGATAAAGATTATGTAGATACTCAAATATCTAGTATAGGAACACCAACCTTACAACAGGTGATGACTGCTGGAAGCAGTGCTATAGGATTATCATCAACTGTCCAAGTTTCTACTTCAGGGAGTATAATTCTTAATTCTCCAGGGTTTACATATGAATTTGGAACAAGTAATCCTACTACCGGTGAAAAAGCAAATATCCAAATTGCTTCAGGGGCAGGTTTAGATATGTATACCTTTAGTGGTACTTCAAATAATGATTTTTATTCTAGTCTTGGATTTGCTTCAGGGGACGGTCAAATAAACTTATTTACTGAAGGATTTAATCCCGGTGCTAATAGAGCAGAGCTTACTCTTAGTAAAACAACTGGTGTAGAATTAAAGTATATAAATAATAGGATTGTAATTGATGCTAGTAACATGACTGTTACTGATGCTAGTCTTACCCCTAAAGGATTAGTATATGGAGGAGCTTATAAAGCTAACTTTACTTTATATTCATTAGTAGATAAAGATTATGTAGATACTCAAATAGCTGCTATTCCTGGTGGAACTCCTGGTTTAAGTGGAGTTACTGCTAAGACTGTACCAGTAATGAATGCTGGAGCTACTGCGTACATAGATAGTGCTGTTGAGAGTGATGGTACAAATGTAGGTATTGGTATAGGAGAGAGTTCTGCTCGTAAATTATTTGTATACGGAACTGCAGCTAACAGTGAAATTATATACGCTGGAACTACAGATGGTGGAGACGGAGTATCTGTATCCATGTCTCCAGGATCTACAGGAAGAGATTGCAAAGCATTTGATGCCAAACTAGTTTCTACAGGCTCAGGTGATGGAAACTTAAGAGGATATTATTTATCTACAAATGTTAATGGTGCTAAAACTATTGACGAACTATACGGTATCCACATAGGTAATATGACAACTAATGTTGCTACTACTATTAACAACTTATATCAAGTATACATAGGAACACATGGAAGTGCTACTAAAGGGACTGGAGAGTTTTATGGAATATATCAAGCGGGTACTGATGATAAGAACTATTTTGGTGGTAATGTAGGTATCGGAACTGACGCTCCAGATAGCGTTTTAAATATTGAAGGAACAAAGGGTAAATTAAAACTTAGATTAGATGATGAGAATGGTGTTAGTAATGCGGTTAATCAATTATTTTTGACAAGTGAGGAAGCAACTTACACTAACTATATTTCTATTGGATCTACTACAACAAGTGCTGAATTACAATTTGGTATGATAGGTCCATCAGCACCATCCGCTAAGGTAGGTTCTACAAATGATAGCTTTATACTAGCAACTTCAGCAGCTGATAATATGAACTTCATAAATAATGAAGGTACAGGAACAAGTGATAATATAGCATTTTATGCAGGTAAAGCTGTTGCAGATGACTTATCATCTGTAACAGCAGATTTAATTATATTAGGTAATGGAACTAATAGAGGTTATGTAGGTATTGGTACGGAGACACCAACTGAAAAGTTAGATGTTGTTGGTAACACGAAAATAAGTGGTACACTTAATATTGGAACATTAGGTATAGGTACTTCAGTTACAAACTTAGGTCTTGATGGTAGTGGTAATGTTGTTACATCATCTGGTGGTTCTGCTGGGCCAGATTCAATTACATTTGATATATTTAATACATCTCCAACTTCTCCAGACCCTTATACAATATACGATGATGGTAATATTAGATTATTATTTGATGAAGCTACTACAGATGATATTGAGATTGTAATCTTAACTAACCCTTCTACAGGTCCAGTTCATGTTGTATGGAGTGAACCTACAGCCGGAACATCTGGTTCAGCAAATGCTACTACAGCCTCTGGGCAAGTACCTTTAAATACTGAGGTTTCAGTGGATGACGTTGTAGATTTTGTAATATGGGCACCTGAAGATTCTAGTTATCCTTATTATGAAGCAAAAGTCACAGTATCTAATAGTTCATTTACATCAATACCAGCAGTGGGTAGAGTTAGTAAATGGAATACTCCTTCATAAAATTTCTTAATTAGATTAACAATAGCTTAAAGCCATAGTTTTTCTATAGCTTTTCTCTATACTAGTCTCTTTCTAGTATACTTTTATTTTTGAGTAAATAAAACTATTTAATTAAAAATGTTAACTCATGTATCATTAATATTTAAGTTAACATATATTTAATCTAAAGTTAACACAGAAATGTGAATAAAATCTCTATTTTTTAGGTATATAATAAAATACTTTACTAATAAAAAGAAAGAGATATGAATTACTTAATTTCAACAAGTTTCCTAGTCTTAACATTAAGCTTAGCATCATGTAAATCTACACGTGAAACCACTTCATGTAAATCCAAAAAAAGAGATACAGTAAGAATCTTAACTGTAAGCGGAGACTCATTTAATGGCCTTAAGATTTCTAATTACCAAAGCTCAATTGATACTAACTTTAACTACTTAGAAGACGCAATTGAGTTATGGGGTAAACCTAGCCTATAATCACTTCTTCTCTACACCGCCGGATATATAATTAGATGAAAAAGCGAAGAAGACCAGTTAAAGCTAGACTTAGACTGCTTGAGAGAAAAACCACACTCTTTTCCCATTGGTTGAGAGTAACTTTTGAAAAACCTTATACACTACTTCTTGCTGCAATCCTTCCCTTTTTACAAGCTTTTCTTGCATCAATCATGATGATCTGGACAAATAAACCAGTAGGGGATTTCTCCTCTAATCTTATCTTATTTGGAATAGCAGCACTCTACTATTTTTCTTTCTCAATGAATGCTAAACGCGCAGCAAAAGGTTCTTGGATAGGTTTAATCTTTTTAATCCTGTTTGGAGCTTTAGGAATCTTGTCAGGAAAACTCTTCTTATCACTCTATTGATATATAGTCCAAACAAACCACAAAGAGATAATGGAACAAAAACTAATTAACTTTCTGCAACAAATTCAAGATGAACTACTACTTTGCAACTGTAGCGCAATTGACCCAAACTTAAGCTATAAGATTGATGAAAAAATCGAAGAACTTGAAGACTACTTAAATGAGAAAGGGTAAGCTCTCGCTCAAAACACTAAAATCTTCTAAATCTTCTAAATCTTCTAAATCTATACTAAACACTAGTAAATCTACTAAATACCTTATCAAACCTGTATAGCCTGTATAACGCGTATATCCTGTATAATAACTAAATCCATCCACTAGTATTCAATATTGGCATGTCGGTCCGATCAGGTAACTAATAGTGTAAAACTGACATTCAGGTTCTTTATCCAGACAACTGTAAGATCTAAGCTACTTTTAGTTACTCTACACCATACTAGCATCTATTTTTGACGCCCTCGCCCCACCTCTGTTATCTGACACTATGATCCGCTGTAGGTTCCGCTAAGGTTCCGAGGGAAAATTATAGTTGCCGGATGCTTACTACCTCCTTGACAGACCACCTGAAATATCATACTAGATGAGAGCTAATAGTACATTCAAGAGAGCTAGAGTGTTGCAACTCGTTTTTCCCTGCTGTAGCGAAGAGAAATTCGGTGGAAGTACCGCCTTCTAGGATAGTAAGGACCTAGATCTGCCACTGTACATCCACTACAATTGTTAACAACTTGTTAATAACTTCACTCATTTTGTCCATGCTAGATTTTTTTATCCCAATTATTTTGTTTATATTTAATTATATTAATTAAACAACTAAACAAACGGCAACTATGGCAAACGCAACAAAAACATTCGACGCAGTAGATTTCATTTTAATCGCAGAAGACCTAATGGAGGTCAAGTTAACCTTAAAGAAATTAGAGAATGATCAAGGCAAAATGGTTGATCATATTATTGCCAATTGGCCTGAAGCGGTTAAAGGTATTAATGAGGCCATGACGGCTTTCGAGTACAAGGCCGGTACTGGTACTAAGGTACAGGAAGTGAATAAGTTTTTCAGTCCTCAACTATTCGTTGCTGGTATTGCTCAAAGGAAAGACTGGATCAAGGCCGGTGTCGAAAAACAGATCGAGGCCTTAAAGATGGGATTGGCTCATCCGGCAATGTATAAAGCGGAATGTTAATAACTTGTTAATAACTTCTCTCATTTTCTACATGCTAGATTTTTTTATCCCAATAAAAAGTATTATATTTAAATATAACAAAAAAACAATAAAACAACGGTACTATGGCAAATTCTACTACAACTCAAGAAGCAACTTTTTCAACTACTAACTTTGGTACTTCCGATTTTATGGATCGTGTACGCGATGAGGTAATCATTCAATACTCTCCAAAGTTGGAAAAGATGGTTTCTGACGCGTTACAGGCGCAGGCCAAACTAATGGCAACCGAGGACAAAGGCCAATGGGAGTGGTACAACGAAATGTACAAGGCATTGATTGTACAAGTACCTATGAAGGACATTTCCTTCAGACAGGCTCAGGAAATTGCTGAACCTTGGAGAATGGCTAATCCTAACGGGTTTGCAAATATTTCTGACCCGGCTTCAAACTCTTTCATTGGTAATACCAATTGGCACGATCAAATGGAAATGTTCTGGGGGTACGAAACATTTACTCCTGAAGGAGCGGCTGCTGCTTTCGCAAGAAACGAAGAAGCAATGGCAGAAGGTACTATAGGACCAAGCTGGGAGTAGAAATTTTTTTTAAAAAAAGTTGGTCTAGAATTTTTTTATCCCAATTATTTTGATTATATTTAATTATATTAATTAAAACAACAACAATATGGCAAACAGGAACATGACATGGCAAAGGAATTTAGGAAGGATTGCAACAGGAGTAGGACTACTTCAAATCTGCAAACTTACCGCAACTGGAGAAATCCTAAACTACATCGACTTTGCGGATCCACTTAATGAAATGGCATTTTGCTTAGCAAGCTTTTCGTTAGGAGTGATCTTAATCTACATAGGAGTACCTCAACGCCACTGGAACAAATTAAACATCTTTAAAAAGTAAGACATATGAAAGCAACAATCGGAGAAAACTGGAAAGCAGAATTACACGGAGACTTAATCTCATTATACCACAACGACGAATTAGTCAAAGCGCATACGGTTCGAATGAACGACGCAGTAGACCACTTCAAATTATACGTGGAAAATATGAAAGAGCAATTGGCAAAGAGCAAAGCTAGCAAAGCTAACAATATCAAAAAACTTTATTAAGATATGGCAACGGAATTTAAATACATCGGCAAAGAGGACTATATAGAGTTCACAATACAAATGGGAGACAAGGTTGATCAGGTAGTCAACGATCCTATCATTAGAGACTTCTTCAATGGCAAGGAATTAGTCGGAGATGAAAAGAGAGAAAGAAAAGATACTTTAAGATTAGCGGAAAGCTTTCTACATCTAATGGCTGATCATGAAGAATATGAAGCATGCCAAGATATAGTAGACCACTATCCAGAACTAAGAACAAATTGTTAACAACTTGTTAATAACTTTAGGTAAAAAAGTTGGTCAAAAATTTTTTATTCCCAATTAAATTGATTATATTTAAATATAACAAATTAAAACAATAACAAAAACAACGGAACATGGCAAAAGTACAAAAACTACACAGCAGACTACAGACTATCAATACAACAAAGTTCGAGGATGGTCTATTCGACGAACACAAAACTAACACTCCACTTGACGGTTTATTCTCGATCAACGGCGGAGTACCTAAGGCAACTAACTATATGGTAGTTGGAGATCCTGGGGTTGGTAAATCAACTGTTACACTCGATGTAATAGCAAATGCAAAAAAGAACGGAAGTAAGGTTCTATTCATATCGGCTGAAATGAGCCCGGTGGATTTAAAACTATATGTTGACCGATACCCTAAATTTGGTGATCTTGATATTTTCTTTCCACAAACACTGGAAGAAGAGGAGAGTCCAAAACAGGTATTGGAAGAAGTCTTAAACGATGGATACGATATAGTACTGATTGATTCATTCATCGAGTTACAAGCTACAATCCAAGAGGTTGATAGAATGACAAGGAACTCAGCTGAGAAATGGTTACTGAACATAATGTATCAGCATAACCTAGGAGACAATAAAGGTAAACATTTTACCTCGTTCCTTGCAATACAGCAGGTGAATAAAGGCGGAACCTTCGTAGGATCCAATAAACTAAAGCATATGACCACCGGGATGATGGAAATCAGATTCGTTGATCAAGATACTCAAGAAGAGCGATACGTGGTATTCTCGAAAAACCGAAGAGGGCACGTAGGAAAGAGAATGTTCTTCAACCTTGCAGCAACAGGAGATGTTACATACGATACTGAAAGGTTCAAAAAGAATGAAGAGCTTCAAATCTTAAAGAAGAAAGAAGCAGAAAAATTAAAAGAGGGAGCGAGTCTGTTCGAAGATTTTATCACGAACATGGATACTGAGCAAACTCCAAAGGCATAACAAGTTCCGTTTGTTAAGGTATAGGCAATGGGGGCAGCCACCCCCGCCTTTACCGCTTTTTTTAAGCAGCAAACTGGATAAATAATACAGGCAGAGAAAAAGAGAGAAAGAAGAGAAAGATCTTAAACAAATAGAGCGATTTCTAGTATAATATTAAACGGCAAAGGAAACTAAAAATTGTTAATAACTTTCTGAAAATAATTGGTCTAGAATTTTTTATTCCCAATTATTTTGATTATATTTAAATATAACAAATTAAAACAAACGGTAAAAAACAAAGATTATGACAAAAGTAACAACATTATCACAGACTGCATTCGATGCAACAAAGGCACAAATAATTTCAAAAGAGTTAATCAGAAAGGAATGTAACATTTCTGAATTCCAGATCGTTAACGATTCTACAATCGAGATTGCCGGTAAACAATTACCAATTACTCCACTGGCGTTCAAAAGAGTATTAAGAAGAATGAGAATACCTCATGCATTCGCTCGTAGATTTGAACAAGGGTACGGTGCTGATGGACTTAAGCAATTAATCCAAATGGTGAAGATGGCTAAATCAAACAAGAACGACCAATTGGTAACTCTTGTACTTGATCCTGAAAAAGGAAAGATCGTAGATATCTTACCAAAAGGGTATGCATCTATTTCAAACGAAGCATTCATTGGATTCGCTGAAGGGTACATTAACAAATACGACCTTTCTCCAACGCACTTCGGTTCAGACGGTAACGGTGGAGCATCTATCAACTGTACATCAGAAAACTCAATCTTAAGAATCCCTGGTATGGATAACGAAATCTTCCAAACCGGAGTAACATTCTCAAATTCAGTTGCAAACGGATTACAGGTACAACCATTTATGACAAGATTGGTTTGTGCAAATGGTATGAGTTCAACTGCATTCTCTGAAAACTATGGATTGCAAAGTTTAGATACCAAATCTGTAGAACAATTCAACGAACATATGCTTCATATGGCAACTACAGGATTCCAACCTGTAGGAATGGCTGATCAAATTAAGAAAGCCGCTAATACTGATGCATCACTATTTGAATTGCAAAGAGCTGCTTCGGCAATCATGAATACTGACGATAAGATCACTTACGAATATGCTCAGAAATTTGCTCCAATCGAAAGAGCTAAAAAGGCATACGATATGGTAGGTGCTGATACAAGCAAATTTACTAACGCTCAACTAAAGAATGCTAAAGCAGGAATGTCTGTTTGGGACGTGGTAAACGGTATGACCAATTTTGCATCTAACGATACTAAATACGGAGTAGATCAGCACTCAGCAAACAACCTAATGGTAACTGCAGGAAATATCCTAATGAAGAAAAAGTACGATACTGAAGATATGGTATTAGTAAATCCGTTCTCTGGTAGAGATCTTCTATCTGAAAGAGAATCTACAATCCTTAGAGGAGAATAGAAAGAAAAAAGAAAGAAAAGATTTTTAGAGGGAGTGCCAATAGGGCCTCCCTTTTTTTGTCTCTAGACCGCCTTATACTACACCTCATCTAGCACACCTCCACAAAACCCTAATAAAAACCTATTTTTCCCAAATACCCTCCCACTAGATGACGACTAGATAGGGTGCTGGGTATACTATCCCTATAAACCGCCTCTAGACCGCCCTCTAGAACACAATTTTGCCCAAAACCACCTACTAGAGAGGGACAGACTGCGAATAGCGACTAGAGTAGAGGTAACAGGTGGAGGTACAACCGTCTGGAGAAGAAACTAGTTAATAATAGAGTAAACAGCTAGTAGCGGTACTAGTAGCCTTAGTAGCAGCCTGAGTGGTAGTAGCCGTCTAGCCGCCCTGGTAGCCGTCTATAGGGCATGTGGCAGTAGTAGAGGTAGAAGTGGTAGTGGATGTAAGAGTTGAAGAGAGAGAGGTAGAAGTGACCTCTTAAGTAGATCTACTAGTAGTTCATGTTGCATGTAGCGGTAAGGGCTGAGAGAGGTAGCCTAGAGTCGTGTAGTAGAGGTAGAGAGAAGCATGCATGAGGACTAAGAGAGTTACTCTCTCACAGCTGACAGCAGGCGGAGTCTAGCAGAGGTCTAGCCGGCTGCATGATCCAGCTCCCGAAAATTCTAGCCCGAAAAAAAGGCGACTAGTCTAGGGATGCAAAAATTCTAGCCGGAAAAAAATTGAGACTTCTAGAAATGAGAGTAAGGGGAGATGTACTACTAAAAGAAAAAAGAAAAGAAGAGAAGAGAAGAGGGAGGGTCTACTTATCAAATCTATCTTGGAACCACTCTATAGCCATAGAGATGCCAATGATAAGTGCCGCAAGGACTAAAAGCGCTAAAGGGTCATGTTTGAATAACATATAAGTATATATCCCGTAATTCTCGTAGGACTATGACCGGTCCTCCCTATCTCCGGGATTCTCATATGGCTTACCGGTTATCCTGTCCCAGAGACCATGTAGGAACCCGAGGAAAAAAAGAAATGTGGAAGGAAAAAAGAGAAAGAAGAGAGTTAAGATTAAAATCGCTCCTGTTGTACCTGTTGTGATCATGAGGGGTGGATTACTAGTTTATATTAATTATACTACTACCTGCCCGGTTTGTTTTATTGTAAATTATTGTTGTGGATGTTGGGTAGGGTTTGAGTGCTTGTACAGTTGTACTACGAGGGTCTGTTGTACTAAATGGAGGGTCTGTTGTACTAAATGGAGGGTAGTTGGGTTCTAGTGCCGCCATGTGCTAAATGTGCTCAATTACTTTGAAGAACGGGGGAAGAAACTTAAGAGGAAAACTCTATCTTTAAAACAAGTTTGTCTATACCTTTAATTAGTCTATGCCATTCTCCCTTCTCTACTACCAGGGTTTTTCCTAATTCTAGGTTTTGCGGCAGTTGATTGTCAAATTGAAATTTCCACCCATCGGTCTTTCCTATTGGAGTAATCTTTCTCTTCTCATTATCTCTATGCCATTTGTAAAGGTGGTCCGGAGCAAGAGGGTCAAACATTCTTAATGCAGTGGTATCACTTGTTTGGTATTCTACGAAGGGTTTAGTCTTATCATCCATTTGTTCCTCAATAGCATCCCATCCTTTTTTGCCGCACTGGCAAGTTTTACATTTACAATCTTCTTTCATACTAGTCTTCTTTTCTTTCTAAATCAATATCAAAGTCGTAGTTAGGTTGCATTGCACCTGGCCTAGGAATATCAGGCGGATCTACATATACCGGTTTTTTATATGGCTTAGGCTGAGGTTGCCTAGATTCTCTTAACATCTCTGGTCTGTTTTCACGAACCCATTGAATATACCATGGAGCTATCTTCTTAACATATTCTACAGATAATCCTGCGTACTTTCCTGTTCTAAATTTCATATCTTTTTGTTTACCAAGGTGCATCAGATTTTAAACCAAGTTGTTTTGCAAACATTACGCTTGCGTAACATGCCCAGAATCCTGCTTTAGTTGGATCCATCTTTTTCTTTTGATCACATTGATGTCTTGCCCAGAAACTAGCAGCTCTCCCTGGGTCATCGTTCTTAACTGCTAACTTAGGATCTCCCCATTCTATTTTCTTTGCTACGATCTCGCCAGTTTCTTTATCGGTTCTGCCGCTATCCCGGTAGACAATAAACTTTTTATTTCCTCCTCTTTCTGGAGAGTCAAGTTTTACCTTCTTAGTTCTTCCGCTTTTTCTATCTTTATAGATTGCTTTCTTGCCAACATCAAGGTTCTTAGCCATCCACCCAGAAGGGCCTTTGAGAATTACATTACCTTTGTCCCAGTATTCTTTTACTTCTTCAAAGAGTTCTGTATAAGCTTCTGACCCTAAACGAAAAAAGCTATTGGTTAAATCTAAACCTTCTTCAACATGAGCCTTAAGTCCTTCTGATACCTTATCCCAGTCATTAAATGATTTTACAAATTTCATACTATTTTGATTTAAGTTTTTTGTCGTATCCACCGTCAATTACTTCTTTAGCAACATCTGCATCAGCTCCGAACTGACCTTTAGGTCCATTCTTCTTTGGATCTTTTTTAGGTCTTCCCCATGTACCAGGTGCTTGGGTTAAGAATGAATTTACTCTTGCGTAACCCCACTGTTCTTGTCCTGCACCAGGGCGGTGTCCACTTTTCCAAGCAGCCATACCTCTTCTCATAATAATTCTAAGTATGCCAATAGGAACTCCAGTTTCGTCAGACTTCTTTTTTAGTCCTGCCTCAATTCCTTTACCGCCTATCTTACTTCTATCACCTTCTGCTTTCTTTTCATATACTAAAGATAAATCATCTAGTGTTGCAGATTCCATAAGATCTTTTCTACCAAGCTGTTTGTAAACTTCTTGTCTTGTCTTCTCCATTTTTTTCGCATACTCTGGATCTTCCTTTCTGTTAAATACAACTTGCTGTGTTAGAGATCCGCTTATCTTCTTAAGATCTTTCTTTCTTGTTTTAATTAACCAGGCAGCTAAATCCTTTGGACTTAAATCTCTAAATCTACCGTTTGCATCCGGTGCATCAGAGTCATGCCAATCAGGGGCACCTGCTGGTTTCTTCTCTTCTAAAGATTCATCAGCATAAAGATCTTCGTAATCAGAAGTATGCTTAGATTTCTTAAGTAACTTTTTTCCTTTAGTATCTCCAGGTAATTCTTTATAAGCGTCTGGATCGTCATCATCCATAGAAGCCTGCTTTTTCATTTGGTCTTCTTTCTTTCTTGCGGTTGATGTAGAGATACCTTTGTAGTATCCGTGATCCTTTATCTTATCCTCGAAATCTTCTTTTTCTTTCTTTTCAAGAAACTGTTTGTATGTTGGTATTATTCTCATAGTTTGAGTTTATTTTTTATATTTATTCTACATAAAACTTTCAGATTGTTTCAGCTCTTGTTACAATTATATTGTAAAGGAATTAATAATAATAAACATACTTAAAATGAAAGGTATCGCTTTAGATCGAAGAAGAGCAATAGATTGCAAATTAATTAGAAAAAGCAGCAGTAATGCAGGATATTACAAATATCTAATTACTATCCAAGAAAAAGATGGAACTGTCCATGAACAACCTGCATACGGTAAAGATATGCGTGATGCATTGAGTAGGTTGGTTTGGAACGAGAGAAACGAAGTTGTAGTCGGTAAGCTAAAAAATAAAGCTCCACTGTGGGTTTTATTATCTTGGTTAGTCGCAATCATAGTACCTTCGATATGGATTGACTTTGATAAAGTAGGACCTTGGATTCTACTTATTACAATGGGGATACCTATGCTACTTTTTATCCTAGTAGCAATTTGGCAAGGATGGTTAAATAAGAAATAATAAACATATAAAAATAAAAAACATGGATCACGGAACTAAGTACATTAAAGAACAGATTAAAAGACAAATGGTATTTTGGGAAAATCAAAACAAAGGACATTTAGAAGAATTGGCCACATTTAAAGAAATGAAGTACGAGGAGAAGCAAAATTTTGATCATTGGAAAGAAGGTTACTATAACGGTAAGTCACAAGGATCAGAAGAAATAGTGAGAGAATTAAAATATCTTCTTAACATAATAGACATTTATTATCCTGTAGAAAATAAAGAAGAAACAAAAGATCTTTCAGATTAGGCATACACTTATTATTATTTAAATATAAACAAAGAATATGAAAAAATTATTAGAGCTACTTAGAGAAAATACACTAACGCAGATTGCGGTAATAAGTTTTATTATGTTAGGTTCTGCTTTGTTTGCAGAACATTCTGACGTCGCACACTTAATTATGACCCTTTCCTGCGGGCTATTAGCAGTGTATGTATTAAGATTCATTGTAATGGGTTTCATAAATTTAATAGAAAAGAAAGATAAGAAGAAATGAATTTAGGAAAGATGAAAATATCAGAAGGTATGAAATACCTCAACCCTATTGCAAAAGCTTATGGGTTAAAGCTTAACAGACTTGAAGATTTTAAATTGGCAAAGTTTATTTTAAACCACTTATATAATTCAACATTATGAGTACGACATTTGGAATAAAATTACAACACGGAGAAACTTTAGAAATTGCAAGAAGAGGCAATGGTACAGGATTATCGTGGGTCGAAGAATGGGCTGCAATGTTTCCGCCTGATACTAAAGTCATTGCATTAGACAATTCACCACAAGGGATTTATACAATAGGTGATATTCTTGAAGCAATAGAAGGACAAGAAACCGTCGAAAGACTTAGAAAGGAATATGTAATTTCTGAAGATGAACAAAAACTACTAAAAGAACAGCAACTTTTAGCTAAGCTATATGAATGCCAAGATAAAATGGAAGTTCTATTAGATAAAGGTAAAGATGATTTTCATTATGTTCTAATGGGAGTCTTAATAAAAAGATTAGAAGATCACTTATCACAAAACTTAGATTTATGCTAAAGACATTTAAAGATTTAGAATTTGTACCTCATAGTATGTCTCCGCTGTTTGGCTACCGTGCATGCGAGCAATTTGATAATGGGTACGGCGTATCAGTTGTGACTGGGACTATGGCTTATACAACAAAAGGTACATACGAACTTGCTATCACCGACGAAGAAGGTGATCTTGTTTATGATACCTCAATTACAGATGATGTAATAGGACATCTTCCACCGGCTGAAGTTTCTGCTATAATGAAAGAAGTACAAGAATTGCCAAAAAGAAACAAAGATGAGTAAGAAAGAATTACAGGAAATTATCAATTCATATAAGTGGATTAAGGTTAAAAGATATAATGAAGTTGATGTTACAAATGATTGGGAGTTGGAGTATGCTAGGTTAGTAGAACACCATAAGGAAGAAACTCTGTTTCTTATCTCTAAATCAAGAGAATTAGCCAAGGAATTATTAAACCAAAACAAAGAAACTCCATTGTGTACTCCTGATAATTGTAGACATGGATATTAAACCAAAATAAAGATGAGTAAGTTAAAAGAGATATTGATAAACATTAATTACTGGCCTCGTAGAAAATGGAGACAGATTAAGAATGTTATTGGTTGGATTCCTGTGGTATGGAAACAATTTGACTTTGATTATAGATACTCATTAGATGTATTCAAACATCAGTTATTGAAACAAGCGGAGTTCATGGAATCTGATAAAGCTTATGGTGTTAACTCACATATTGACGCTCAAAAGATTAAAATGGTTGTTATATTGATGGATAAGGTTTATCATGGAGAATACGCCTGTGAATACCAACAAAAACTAAAAGACACTTATGGTGAAGATGTTGATGAGTGGGATTTTGAAAAAATTCCAGATAGACGTGATTTTAACACAATGAAATTTAGATATGAAGTTGATGAGAAATATGAATCATTAAGAGAAGAGATTATAGAAAATAAAGATAAATGGTTTAAAGAGTCTCAAGCTAAACAAGAAAGAGCTCATAAACTTCTATGGAAATTAATAGAGTTTTATATTAGAGGATGGTGGGACTAAAATAATTTTGTTTAATTAAATAATTTTTACTATATTTGAAATATGACAGAAAAAGAATTAAATAGATGTAAGGACTTCCTTGATTACTTTGGTGTAAAATGGGATGTTGATAGAATTAAATTAACAAGTGGTGGTAATAGTTGTATCGCCAATCCCAATACCCAATGGAAGGAGTTTTTAGGTCACAGTATAAATAGTGTATCTCAAGCGGTTGCCAAAGAGTTAGGTAAGGAAGTTTATTGGGATGAAGAGGATTATTATTAAAATTAAATAAAGATGAGTAAAAACATTTACATAGGAGATATTCATGGAAGAGACGTTTGGAAACAGATTGTTGAAGAACATAAGGACGCTGATAACATTGTCTTTATCGGTGATTACTTTGATTCATTCGATATTCCTGGACTTACACAATTAAATAACGCTAAAGAAATTGTTGAGTTTAAGAAATTCCAAGAATTGGACCCAACAAAAAAGGTTTATTTACTTATTGGTAATCACGATATTCATTATATGAGAGGTATAAAATGGAAAGGAGGAACTAGTGGATTTCAAACAAATATGATGCATCAATTTGAACAATTTTTTGAAGAGAATAAAGAACATTTTCAAATGTGTGTTCAAATAGGTGATAGATTATGTACTCACGCTGGTGTTAGTGAAACATTCATTAAAGATACAGGTTATTGGTCTCACGATTATGAAGACTACGATGGTATCGAAGAGTTTATTAACGACCTATTTCATTTTAAACCAAATGAATTTACATTTGAAGGATACGATAATAGAAACTTTGGGTTAGCTTCACCGAATGGTTATGGCGATGATGAAGGACAATCTCCAATTTGGATTAGACCTCGTTCATTACAACGTTCAAATAAAAAATCTGAGTTAAAAAAACAATACATTCAGATTGTAGGACATACGCAACAAGATCACATTGACATTAAAGGTAAAACAACAGGTGGGAAGTATTATTATATTGATACTTTACCTAGTGGTGAATATCTTATTGATGAGGATGGTGAGTTTAGTGTGGGTAATTGTACGATTGTTAAATATAATAAAAAAATATGAAAAATACTATTAAATCCTTAATTTGGATTTGGATTTTAGCTTTTATTTTATTATCATGTGGAGCAAATTATTATACACCAGGTGTTATGCCTACAGGAAAAGGAGAAGTTAAAAAAAGACAAATTAAAAACGGTAGAACTTAAAATTAATCAGGTTATGGGATACGGAACAATATTTACAACAGAGATTTATTTAAATAGGCAAATATTCAATTCTAGATACGAATTAGACGATAAGATAAAGGAACTAGAAGGTTATATTGAATCTGCCAAAAGGGAGTTACTGGCTTTCGCAGTATCTACTCCAAAAGATGTTATGACTGAAAAGAATGAAGAGGGTGAAGTCGAGAATCCTATGGACCAAATCCTTAGAAGAACAAGAGAAACATTTGAGTTTATGGAAGATAACTACAGAGAACTAAATAGGTTATATCAATTCCAAGAATACTTAGATGAAAATCCAGATGTGGATATCAAAACGTTAAACGATTTAAATTAAAATAACAATGGGAACAAATTACTATTCAATACCAAAGGTTGAAGACCTAGAAGAAAAGAAAAAAAGACACAACAAGACAAATTAAACCAAAACAAAGATGAGTAAAGGAAAAAGATATGCTGTCACTTATAGTATGTGGGTTTATGCAAGAGATGATGATCATGCAAGGTCTAAGGCTAAAATGATTCAGGATAGAGAAAATGAAAAATATCCTCAGCAAGATTGTAAGATTGAAGAAATTAAATCTGTGCCTTTTGCAAGTTTAGATGTAAAACCTATACAAAAGGAACCGTGTGAACATGAATGGAAAGAGCCTTTCGCAAGTGGCTATAAGCAATGTAAAAAATGTAAAATGGTAAAATAAAAGATATGAAAAGTTTATTAAGTTTATTATTTGTTAGCTTCTCTTTTTTAACATTCTCCCAGCATCTTATAGTAGAATATAATACGGTTGAGATTGTAAGAAGCAATGATACGATACGATTAGAGAATTCTTCGGTCGTTATGTTTATGAAAGAAGGATTTATTCTTCAGAATGATATTGATGCAATTAATACATTTATTGTACCAGGCTCAGAATTTGATAAACTTGATGCACTAGTCTTTTATGACACAGGTGTAAAGTTAGAAGAGGATAGTCTTAGCACAACAATTTTATATTCGTCAATTAATCATCCTACTGAAATAGGACTCAGAATTTCCGAAGAAATTATTGATAGTATGTGTATACTAAAAAAGAATAAAGAAAAGATTATATTTAAAAGATAAAGAAATGCCAGAGCTAGCCGAACTTAGATTAACCGCTGATTATATTAATCATGCTACAAGAGGATTAAAATATGTAAACGTAAGAAAAAATCCTGTACACAAAGGTAAAGATATTGATGTACCTTTTGAGAAATTTTCCATCACAGCAAAGAGTAGAGGTAAAGAGCTTATGTTATTTTTATCTGATGCGCATTCAACTAAAACATTAAAACTTTTAATGACTATGGGAATGAGTGGTCATTTTGTTCAAACAAATACTGACCAAGAAAAAAAGCATTCTCATTTAATGTTTTTTGATGATGATGGCACAACGTTATCTTTTGTTGATGTTCGTAGATTTGGTAAATGGAAACTTGTAGATGATTGGTCAAGCAACAGAGGACCCGATCCTACTAAAGAGTATGAAGGGTTTAAAAAGAACATTGTGGATAATATGCATAAGGCAGTATTTAAAAAACCTATTTGTGAAGTTCTTATGAACCAAGGCTATTTTAATGGAATAGGAAATTATCTTAGAGCAGAAATCTTATATCGCATACCTTCGCTAAACCCATTTACCTCAGCGGATAAAGCTATTCGTGAACATCCTATTATTTTGATACTTAGTAAAGAACTTCCATTAAAGGCATATGCTTTAGGTGGAGGGCAATTAAAAGACTGGGAAAATCCATTTAAGACAGAAAAGGAAAGGTTTGAAAGGTTTATGATGTGTTATGGTAATACCAATATGGCGAGAGTAAAGGATAGGAATGGAAGGGTGCTATGGTTTAATCCTAAGTGGACTAAGTCTCTTTTATTCTCTATTTACTATGATGCATAAAAGTAGTAAACAAAGAAAATTTCTAAGGTATAATAAATAAAATAAACAAAGATCCTTATGACTAAACTAAGTGAAGAAGAGTACGCTGCTTGTATAGGTTTCTTTGATTCTATGCCTAATCAAGTTTTAAAGAATGGTGACAAAGGATATTACATAGAAGGTAATTCAATTAACCTTGTAACATGCTGTAGCAACTGTGGGGACTATGCCAATATCACTATTTCTAGAAATGAGGCTGATGAAATTTTAAATTTCTTACTCTTTAAAAATTAATATGAATACATGTACCCACACCCTGTCGCGCTATTGGTGAGAATGATTTTGTCTTTTTCTGGGCTAATCTTTTCAATTTTATTTCCTATCATTTACGGCTATAAGCAAAGCTATAGTCAGTACTATTTAGATAGTCCTATTTTTTTAACCGCAACTTTAGTCGCTTTGGCTATAGGGTTATTTATGCATAAGAATACTAAATGGCTCATTCCTTCATTTACACTCTTATTAGTAGCATCATTTAATATGTACGAGTTTCCAATAATTCATTATACCGCTGCATTCTTTTTCTTTTTAGGTTCAAGTTATGCAATGCTAAATGATAAAAGAATAAGTGGGTTTGGGAGAGTGTCTTTTGCTCTTTATACTTTATTCATCTGTGATCTTATCGTATTTGAATTTTTTCAGATTGTTATGCTTTCATGCTTTCATATTGTGTATGCAATTAAAACTTACAACTTAATGAAAGAGAAAAACTCACCTTCGTAGTATAAGTAAACAAAAGAAAAAAAGCATGTATAATAATAAATAACATAAACCAAACTAAAGATAAATTATGTTAATTATTAAACTCGGCAAAAAAGATAAGCTTGATGCAGCTCTTAAAAATCTTAAAAGAAAAGTAATTAAGACTAAACAGATGAAAGAGGTTAGAGATAGAATGTATCATACAAAAAAATCTAAGAAGCGCCGAGAACAGTTTAAAAAAGCAAAGTATAAACAACAAAAGTATGGTAACAAAGACTAAGAAACGAAAAGGACCTTTTAAAGTTGAACACAGCATAGAAATCACTTCAGCTAATGGTCTATTTACAAGACTAAAGAATTTAATCATTAATCCCTTCACTTATCTATTCACAGGTAAGATAAAATATTAAACATGCCAGAAAAAAGAATTTATGAAAGAAATCCTGATACCGGTGAAGTTAGGTCTAGACCTTTCGGTGATCATGATCCTAAAAACATTCGAATTGAAACTCCTGCATCTGAACATAGACAATTACAGACGATGATATCTAGGCTAATGGTAGATGCATCAGTAGAAGACCTAAATAAAGTTATTCATTTTTTAAACGGCGGAGACGCAATACATTAATATGGAACCAATAGCATTAACGGAAGATATCGACTTACTTAATGAAGATATTGTATGGGAAGAGAAAACGACTGAGTACAAAATCAGTGTACAAGGAACTGTTCATACAATAAGAATACGTGAAAATAGCAATGGTACTGAATTGATTAAATTTAGCTCCGGTAGATGGGTACCTTTAAATGAAGATAACAAAATTGACAATCTTATTCACGGTGCGTACGTAGATGGTGCATTTTACTAAATCATAAATATGAAAAAGTTTTTTCTAGCAAGCTGGGCAATAGTAAAAGCAATATATGCAGTAGCAGGGCTAATTTTAATTACACCTATAGCAATAACCTTTGTACTCTTTGAAACGTGTACTGAAAAACTAAGTAAATGGATAAAGACATTCAACCGTCGCAAGTAGACTACGAACACGCAGATTTAATTTTAAAGGAAGCATCAGCCTATAGCCTTAGATGGGAAGTAAAAAAGAGTGCAGTTAAATACATAGCGGAAGGTCATCCTTATGTAGAATCATTTCAGATGGCTTATCATGATTGGGTAAAGTGATCATGTATCGGGATGTAGCGTAGCCAGGTTATCGCGCCTCGTTTGGGACGAGGAGGTCGCAAGTTCGAATCTTGCCATCCCGACAAATTGTTAATAACTTCTCTCATTTTGTTGTGCAAAAATTTTTTATTCCCAATTATTTTGATTATATTTAATTATATTAATTAAACAACTAAACAAACGGCAACTATGGCAAACGTGAACTACAGAGAGGAACAGGCAAAACAATACAATCTAACTGAAAAAGAAAGCATCATGCTATCGGCTTTCATTAACGAACTATACGCGGAGGAAGGTTACTCTGACGTTAGTCCACAGGATTTACAAAAGGCAAGCGGTATCGCAAGGAACAGTTACAAAGGAGTACTTGGTTCCTTGGCAAAAAAAGGAATCCTAATGATCATGGACAAAAGGGAACTAGGAAGTTCTGCTGACATCGTCTATCTAACAGATAACGCGCTTCATCCAACATGGCATCAAGAAAAACTAGATTGGACGGAATACAAAACTGTCGAGGATCAATACGAATCCTATACTGAATGGTACAAGGAGAACAGAAAAAATTGTTAATAACTTTTTAAACAAACCTGGTCTAGAATTTTTTATTCCCAATTATTTTGATTATATTTAATTATATTAATTAAAACAACAACAATATGGCAAAAATAACAATGAAAGCAAAGGTATTAGACTTCGTGGAAAATCAAGGAGAAGCAAGATACACAGACATTATTAAATTTATCATAACTGAAAAGTTTGGACCTGATGCATGGGACAATGGGTTTCAAATGGAACCTCATTATGAAAATGTCAACGGTAAGTGGCAACAGGTTGGTATGCGAAGAAAAAATACTAACAGAGGTTACTATTCAGGAGCATTTAGAACGCCTTATACAGCAAGAAATGGTAAAACATATTACCCTGGTCATTTTCTTAATGACACTGGGTATGGTAAATTAGAAAAGCAAGAAAACGGATTGTACAAAACGATCCGCTAATTATTGTTAATAACTTTTTAAAAATAATTGGTCTAGAATTTTTTTATCCCAATTAAATTGATTATATTTAACTATATTAATTAAACAACTAAACAAATGGCAACTATGGCAACTACAATCGAGAACATCCAAGAACAACCGGCAAACAGTTTTTACAACGTGGAACAATTCCACAATTACCTAATCAGTGAAGGTGCTGAATTCACCGATCCTGAATTCAAACTATACGGTAACAAATGCAAGGTATATGACTCAATCGTGTTTGGACATACTGGATTAGAAAAGTACTACAACTCTGATGAGGTTGACTACTGGATTGCTAAGGATCAAGGAAACGATTTCGTAAAAGAAGTACATGCAAACGTACCTCGTACTATTAACATTAGAGATTACAAACTTTACTAAATTGTTAACAAATGTTACAAAAATTTTAAAGATGACAAAGGATACAATCATATTTGACTTAGACGGTACTTTAGCCGACATAGATAAAAGAAGAGAAATCTCTACCAAAGAAAATGGCAAGATGGATTGGAATACTTTTTTTGATCCAGCAAACATTGCACTCGATAAACCTAATCAAGCAGTCATAAAGATGGCACAAACATTCCATGATCAAGGTTTTAAGATAGTGATTTTTTCTGGGAGAAGTAAAGCAACTAAAGATGCAACTAAAGATTGGTTAAATCAATTTGACGTTCCACACTATGCTTTAAAAATGAGACCTACCGGCCATCCTTGGGCTTTTATGCCAGATGATAAACTTAAACAACATTGGTTAGATGAAATTTTTCCTGGCAATCAAAAGGATAGAATACTCACAGTGTTTGATGACAGAAACAAAGTCGTTGAAATGTGGAGAGAGAATGGCCTAAGCTGCTTCCAAGTAGCACCGGGTGACTTTTAAATTAATTAACTTTAAATGAAAAACGAAATGAATCAATTAATTCAAAAACTTGACGATCTTAAAGCAAAGCTTGGATCACAAAGAGAAACTTATACAGAAAAAGAATATGATGCAGACTGCTCGTTGGCAATTAACTCTTACATTAAGGATTTATGTAAAAAGGGAACGGAGGAGCATAAAGGAAGCTCTTCATGCTAAATAGAAAAATTTACAGAGGAGGTGGATATATTGGAGGTGTATGTCATGGACTAGGAAATTGGTCTGGCATACCTTCAATTTTATGGAGAATTTTATTTCTCTTTGCTGGCGGTGGAATGTTTTGGATATACATTCTACTTTGGATTGTTTTACCTAAAAGATATTGATGAAATACATAAGCTTAATTTTAATCGCAGACTTAGTCTTTGTACTTTTTTATACAGTGCCTAAACTTGAATACCAGGATAGCTCTTTCTGTTTAGATGACCTCAGCATAAAAACAGAAAATACTAAAGCAGATACTATAGATGTATTATTACATGCAATTATTTCAGTAGAAAGTAATGGTAATGATAGCTGTGTTGGTGATAAATTTTTAATACGACCTTCTATTGGATGTTTACAAATACGCCCTGTGATGGTCAGAGAAGTAAATAGAATTTTAAAGAAAGAAAAGAAAGAAAAGAGATTTACATTAAATGATAGATGGTCAAGAAAGAAATCAATTGAAATGTTTTATATCTGGAAAAACTACCATCACAGTGAAGATAGTCTTGAAGCAATCGCGAGATGTTGGAATGGTGGACCTAAAGGATATAAAAGAAAAGCCACAAAACATTATTGGGGCAAAGTACAAAAAGAATTAAATATCATACAGAATGAAATGGACATATAACACAACATGGGGAGAAGATTTTAACTTCGTTTATATTACCTCTGGAAATCCTCAAAAGGACTTATGCGATTTGACTTGGTATCAGTTAAATTAGATTCATTAACTTTATCATATAAGCTAGTTTCTTTATTCCAAACCCAGTCATCAGCATTAAAGTCTTTAAGCTTTTGCGCCTTTTCATATTCTTCCGAAGATAAATGAGAAGCTTTAAGATTAATCCTTTCATCAATATTAGATTCTTTCCAATGTTCACTTTCGCTTTCACCTCTTGTTGGGTGTACATCATTAAACCCTTGATATTCAGGTGTACCGTAAGAATTAGTATCTTTACCAGCCATCTCATCCCAGAAATTTTTAAAGTCTGCAACTGATCCTTTAAAATGTCTTATCTTATTTAAGTCTTCTCTTTCTTGATTATTCTCCATCACTGGTATCTTTAGTTGGTGCACTTAATTTATCGTGCTTTTTCTTAAGGTTTTTAATTGCACTCCTAATCTTCATTTTTTCAAAATCATGATTATCAAGCTTAAGCCTAAGCTCATACAGTTTAATGTGATAATTACTACCTCTTTCTTGAGCCGCACGATATCTTTTTAGATTCATTTCATGCCTTCTCTTCAACTCATCAATTTTGATTCCTTGTTTAAAGTCACTATTATCTTCATTTAAGAAGTTTTCAAAGTTTTCTTCTAGTCTCATATTAAAATGTTGAATTAATAATGATATTCTTTATCTCGTCTACCACTGTACCTTGGTCTCTTTTATCAATCATACCTTTATCCACAAGTTCTTGAGTAATTACTTTTGCTAATACAAATGCTCCAGAAGGTTTCTTATTTCCAGCAACTTGAACCATTGCTTCCTCTACAGATTCGGCAGTTTCCAAACATTTACTTTCATATGCTTTATCAATAGATTCATTGATATGTTTTTTTGCTTCATCAATATAAGCTTCTCCAGTATGATCAGCATTATCATTAGTTTCATACTCATGAGCCTGTTGTGCAATTCCCATACTTAAATCTGGAATACTTCCAGCAATTGGACTTAAATCGTATGCAGAAGTATTGTACCCAGTTCTTCCAGGTGTACTCCAAGAAGCACCAGCTGTAGGTTGACCGAAACCAACCGCCACAAATTCTTCTTTAACGTAATCTTCAAAGTTTTTAATTGGATTTTTCATTATGTTTATTTTTGTTTATATATTCTTAAAAACAATTTGTGTTTTTGGTTGTATAAAAATAAACTAAAGATTATGTCAGATTTTCACAAAACAGCAAAAGGCCAAAAATTTTATGAAGGAGATTTACCTAGATTAGTAAATGCTCTTGAAAAAATTAGCAATCAATTACAAAGCTTAAACGAAAGAGAAGAAAGAAAATTTAAGTTAGATGAAAGACTTAAAAGACAAGAAATTAAAAAGAACAAAGATGAACTTAACGAAAGTAAATAAAAAAGAATTTTTTCAGCATCTTAAAGAAGGTAATACTGCATATATGAAAAAACAAAGATCTTGGCAAAAGATAAGTTTTTATTGGGAATGCGAAGAACAATGGTTTATGAATCAGGTTTATGATAAGAGAGAAAATGGAAAAGTGACGCCTGATCCTAAAGGTGTATGGATAATTGCTAAAGATTTACCTCATCACATAGATCATTTAGAAAGACAAGGATATAATTATTATATAAACAAAGAAAATGAATAACTTATTTGGGATGGCGGCACTATGGTTATTTGCTGCTCACATATTAACATGGGTACAACTAAACGGTCAGTTTAAGTGGGATTGGTTTAAAGAGAACGAAAACTTAGTAGTCTTACTTTTTTCCTTTCCTGTTGCATGGCTTTTTATCCAATATCAGAAAACTGCGTTTCAAGCTTTTGATGGATCTTTATGGACATTAAGACTATTAGGGTTTTCAGGCGGCATTATTGTTTTCTTATTTATGACTTGGGGTTTAATGGGAGAGCTGCCTAATATGAAAAATATCATTTGTTTATTGCTAGCATTTTGCATTATTGGAATACAATTTTTTATTAAGTGAAAGAATTATATGACATATTAGAAGTAGCCGAAAATGCTACTGACACAGAGATCAAAAAATCCTACAGAAAATTAGCACTCAAATATCACCCTGATAAAAATCCAGGAGATAGTGCAGCTGAAGAAAAGTTTAAAAAGATATCAGAAGCTTATGGTATTTTAAGTGATCCTAAAAAGAAAGCTGAATACCAAAGAGCGCAAAACCCTTTTGGCGGATTCAATCATGGTAACATGGACGATTCTATGTTTGAAGAAATTTTTAGAAATGGTGGATTCGCTAACATGTTCAATAATAGGTATGGGTATAATGAAAGAGGAAAGGGAAAGGATATTAAATCCAAGATTCAGATAACCTTAGACGAAGCTTACTATGGTACCAAGAGAAGAATTAATGTTGGAATGAAAACACTAGACGTTAAAATTCCACCTGGTACAAGTAATGGACAGAACCTTAGAATTAAAGGAGAAGGTCAAAAAGGAATGACAGAAGAACTGTGTGGAGATCTTATTCTTATTATTGAAATATTAAACACGGAAAGATTTTATCTCGATAACCAAGGGTTGCATACTATAATGCACATACCTTTATACGATGCAGTTTTAGGATCGAGGCAAACTCTAAATTTGTTTGATAAAACAATATCGTTTACAGTACCGCCTGAAACGTTTCATGGCAAAGTACTAAGAATTAGAGGAAAGGGTATGCCTTTATGGAAAGGAGAAAATGAATTTGGTAATCTCTTAGTTTCTATTTTTATAGAAATGCCAAAGGAATTAAACCAAGAAGAAATTGAATTATTTAAAAAACTTAAACAGATATCAATAGATAAACAAAACAAAGATGGAAATGAGTGAATGGGAGAACATAAATGAATTTAATGAAGAAGATCTTAATAGCATGAAAAGATTTCTTGATAAGCTTGAGAAAAATTCAATTGACAACTATTATAGAATGTGCTATAATGCATTAGTATCTTCACCTGATGAAATGCTTGCTCATGAAGGATCGATTGACATTAAAGAGAAAGGTATTAATAAACTCATATCCTACTTTAAAGAGAACGAAGAGTATGAGAAATGCGCAGACCTAACAAAACTTTTGGATTTACTTCCTAAATAAACAAATAATATTTTTATTGTATAATAATTAAAATAGGTATGAAAGAAGTTTTAGAATTTATTTTTAGTAGTTTTTGGCATTGGTTAGGTACCTTTGTTTTATTGGCTATATTTGTTAAGTGGAGATTATTCTACTTTGGAATAAGTATTAATACGAAAAACGGAAAGGTTGAAAAAACGTCTGAGGACGATTCAATGTGGCATCAGCTAGCCGAAATAGGCAGAAAAAGTAGAGAGGACAAGAAAAATAAGGATAAGTAATAAATTGTTAATAACTTTTTTAAAAAAGTTGTGCAAAAATTTTTTTTTCCCAATTATTTTGATTATATTTAAATATAATTAATTAACAACGGAAACAATAAAAATATGACATTTATTCAAAATCTAGACAGGCTACAAGAATTCATCCAAGAAATGGAAGCCACGAGTTCAAACAATGTAAAACTTGAAATTCTCAAAAAGTATTCAAATGATCCATTCATTGTAAAGGTACTGAAGTATACATACAACTGGTACAAAAAGTATGGTGTACATGTAAAGGTACTAAGAAAGCATCCAGAATTACAATCGGACGGGTACCAAGATTTATTCTATCTCTTGGATGCATTAGAACAAAGGACTATAACCGGGCATGCAGCAATCGCTAATGTTAACGGGTTTATTTCAAGTCTACCTGAACAATATCACGACTTAATTTACAGAATCATTGATAGAGACCTTAAGATCCGAGCTAACGGACGGTCAATCAACAAAGTAATCCCTGGATGTATACCTACATTCAAGGTTGCTCTGGCAAATAACTATTCTCCAAAGAGAGTAGATCTAGAAAATGAGGAATGGTTTGGATCCAGAAAATTGGACGGTATCCGTTGCTTAATCAGAAAAGAAGGTTCTGATGTAACGGCTTATTCAAGGAACGGTAAAGAAATTGAAACTCTAGGAAAAATACTAGGAGAAGTAAAACTCTTACCTGGTAACTTTGTATTAGACGGAGAGATCTGTATGGTCGACAAAAACGGTAAAGAAGATTTCCAAGGCATTATGAAACAGATTCGAAGAAAGGATCATACGATAGAGAATCCTAAGTACCTTGTTTTTGATTACTTAACCATCGAAGAATTCGATAATGCTAAAGGAGAAGGTAATCCTCTAGGAGATAGGATCCAAAAGGCTAAAGAAATTGTAGGTGATGGTACTTATATCGAAGTAATTAATCAAGAGATTGTAAAAACTGAAGACCGATTTGCTGAAATGGTAAAAGATGCTGAAGACCAAGGATTCGAAGGAATCATGGTAAGAAAGAATTCTGACTATGAAGGCAAAAGAGGATGGAATCTACTCAAGGTTAAAAAATTCCACGATGAAGAGTATGAAGTAAAAGATATTCAGATGGGGAATATGAGATGGATTGAAAACGGTTCTGAAGTAGAAAAAGAAGTTCTTAGAAATATAATCATAGAACATAAAGGCTGCCTAGTGAGTGTAGGATCCGGTTTTTCTAAAGAAGAAAGAGAACATTACCACAAAAACCCGAATGCTATTTTAGGTAAGACGGTAACGGTACAATACTTTGAAGAAAGCAGAAACCAAAGCGGTGGATATAGTTTAAGATTTCCGGTTATTAAATATGTATATGAAAATGGCCGAACTGTATAAAGAATATGAATACTCAATATGGAAGAAACCAGTCTCACCTCTAGTGGGACCATGTTTAGACCGTATTTAAATATATAAGAGATGAAATATAAGATAGTAGAAGGAGAGAAAATTCCAATATTGGAATATAGTAATGCATTTGAATTTATGGACGTCTTTAGTGGATTTGAGGATTATATGTATTCAAAGCTTATGAGAAGAATAACAGAAATCTTAGATACAAGTTCTGATGAAGACTATATCCTTTTAGCATTGTTAGGAGATTCTGAGTTTATGTTTGGTTCTCCAAAATGTATATGGGCTGATAATTTAGACGGCGCGCTAAAGCACTACATCTTAACAGAACAATACGAACATTGTATGGAAGTTACAAGACTAATTGAAAGATTGAAAGAATAAAAAGATCTTTCTGATAAATAATATATGGGAAACAGGATTAAAATATTTGACGTGGATGATACATTGGTTGTTACAAGATCAAAAATAAAAGTATACGATACTAAAAAGAAAAATTGGTTTTCTCTAACACCACAAGAATTTAATCATTACAAAACTGAACCACATCATAAGTTAGATTATTCTGACTTTAGAGATTTAGAAATTCTTAAAGCAGGAAAGACTATTGATTGGGTTTTTGAAATTCTTAGAAGAGCAGTTAGAAAAGGTACTCCAGTTGGAGTCATTACAGCAAGAGATGATAAGGATATCATATGTGAATTTCTTTCGCATAACGATGTACATATTAACTGTAATTACATATATGCAATTAACGATCCTGATTTAGGGTTTACTGGTTCAACTGCTGAAAAGAAAAAGCAGGCATTTGAAAGATTCGTCGATATGGGATTCACTAACTTTGAATTTTATGATGACGATGCTGAAAATATTAGATTAGCAAACCAATTAGCTAAAGAGGATCCAACTATTAAAATGAAAGCTAAACTGATTAAACAAAAATGGATTCCAAGATTCGACGACTTCAATTAAAATTAGATACATTTAAAGATATCTTATTAAACATTAGCAACTTATCCGTTTCATCAACAACTAAGGTTGGTTGTATGACTCTTAAAAAAGACTTTAGTAAAATTGCTAGTTTTGGCTATAACGGTTCATATGCAGGCGCAGAAGAAAATGAGAGCACTGGTACAGAAGAGGAATCTTTAGAACCTGGTAAAAGTGGATTCATTCATGCCGAAGTAAATATGATAGCTAAATTTAAAGAAAACGATCCTGAAAACTATTATGTTCTTTTAACACTTTCTCCATGTATAATGTGTACAAAGATTTTAGTGAACGCAGGATTTAAGCATGTTTATTGGTTACAAGATTATAGAGAAACCTCTCATCTTGAAATATTTAATAAGTGCGGGATTAAATCAGGCAATATGCATGACATGATTCTCAACGAATTCTAATAATACAATAACATATGGGTTGAATATATAAAACAAAATGTCGCCCAGTGATTATTGAATCCTTAAGTTTTAAGTTAGCCCTAGACTTTTTAAAATATCTTAAAAAGAATAGAATTTATTCTACTGACATCAAGATTGATTTCTTTGATAGAGTTAGACATGAATACTATGACTTTAAAGATGTTGAAGCCATGCAATCCTATTGGGATGAAAATTATCGTATAATTGATAATTGTCTGTTAGGAGATCTAGGTGGGATAACATTCTTTAGATCTGAAAGCGATACCTATAATTTTAATACCAACTATAAAGCCATAGATGTATTGGATCCTAGTAAATATCAACTTATACCAGGTTCAGGTTTTGACGGACAGAGAAATGCTCAACGTCAAGTATTTAAAGATAGGCAAAAAGATTTAATTAATAAAACTGTTGCTGAGTACGTAGCTTTTTACAATGAACTTAAGTACATTTATACAACAGGAATTTATTCACCATGTTATGCTGAACCGGGTTGGTCAGAAAATACTTGGTATTTAAAATCACTTAAAGATGCATTTACAGGTTCTGGAAATTCAAGCAAGTTTCCTTACACTAATGCAAACATTAAACAATATCCGCCAGAATAAAGGAGAATAAATATAAAAATAAACATTACTTAAATGGCTTTTAATCTTAAAGAATACATACTCTTTAGAACAGAAATCAAAAGAGAACTTTTTAACGAAGAAGTAGATACCAACTTCAAAATGGTTGCCAATCCTTGGGTTGAAACAAGAAGATATGAAAAAGGTAACATCGTATATCATCCAGTTAAATTAGAAAATGCAACAGGTGATGTTCCTCCGACCGGTGAAGAAAAGGAAGAATACTTAACTTGGTGGAGAGCAAATAAGAGAACTACTTTAGGAGTGTTTGATATATCACAATGGGATATTATTGGTGGTGTTGGTGGATTTACCAATATAACAATTGCAGGTTCAAATAACTTTGGTAGAATTTTAGCAAACTGGGATTACCCTGGAGCCACTCCGTGGAATCCTAACTTTGATGGTTTACTTGTTTCAACTGGTCCAACTGATTTAATTAAACTTGCAGCCGGGCCAGGTATTGCACTATCATGGAATGACCCAGATAACGGCATACTTATTACGAATACTGGTGCACTCGGTGAAGTAAACCACGGTGTTAATCTAGGTATAGGTGAAGGCGTATACATTGGCCAAACTGGAGGGTCACCAAATAATGATCTTGAATTTAAAGGGTTTACCGCAACCAATGTTGGAGCAAACCCTGCATTAACGGTAAGTACTGTTGCCGATGATATACAATATAGTTTTGATGAATCGCAAATTGTTTTATCTAATATAAGTTTTGGTAGTCCAACCTTAGATGAACTTTCCGATGTTGCATATGTTGGTCTTGCTAAAGGTGATATTCTATTATGGAGTGGAACTACTTGGCAAAATACTCCAATATCTGCAGGTATAGGTGGTCCTTTAGAAATACAGGATGAAGGTATTAGTATAGAAACCGTTACATCCACAATTAATTTTACTGGAGCAGGCGTTACGGCTGTGGCAAAAGGTTCAGGTGTAGTTAATGTGGATATTCCAGTTGTGGTTGCATCTGTTTGTGCAAGTCAAGGTATAAGTATTAATCCTATAACCGATTGTGTTGAATGGGGAGAAGAAGTTGGTGGAGCTGCTGCACCTTTAACTTCAAATAGAGAAATTGAATTTGATGATAACTATATGCATTTTAAATCTGCATCCGGTACTGGGTGGGATTTTTGGTTAGCAGGTTCTCAAAACGGTTCAGCTACTGGACCCCTCTTAAATCCTGATAATATTTCTTCACTGTTTCATATTGATAATAATTCAGTAGGAAATCCTAACAATGAATTTGTCGCAACTGGTTTATTATTGACCGGAGATAGAGTAACTTATGAATATCCTAAAGGTTTGGCTGAGTTAAATTTACCTTCTACTATTGCTCATCATGCAAAATTTAAAGCAGAATCAATATATGAACCAACATACTTTACAACAGTCGAAGAAGACTTGGCTGGATATCAGGGTGGTTATGGTGCCACGTGTGGATTATTAGGTAGAACAAGATATGATGGTTATATTAGAACCACTGACGGTATCGAAAGTAATCCTGCTGCTAAAGGTGTTAGTACTTTATGGAAAGACATACAAGTTGCAAATGGAGCTCCAGACATGCCAAGTTCAGGTGGTGGAAACTATGGTTTAGCTAATTTATATTCAACTGCATCTGAAGCTTTTAATACTGCATATTCTGGTTTAGTACAACCTTGGAATCAAACAATTGAAGAATTATTAAAATTTTTACAGCTTGCCTACGGGTATTCTGGTGGAGTTGATTTATTAAATTCAATACTAAATAATATTACAACAGATGGTTTACTTTTTGGGTGTGATCCTGATTTAGAGGACATGATTGTTGACTTAAGCTCTTTTAATACTTGGTACGACACTTTAAGAGATTGTTTAACTGTAGCTGAAGATGATAGACAAGTTGCTTTGGATGGAGTAAATGCGGATATAGCCTTGAACGGCTGTCTTTGTGATGGATCTGATACTGGTATATGTTTAGTTTTATGTCAACAAAAGGAGCTTTTAGAGTTTGAAATAACACAAATAAAAGATATAATCGCACAACTTTCCGCTTTAAATGCATATTTAATCTTTCAGACTGATGCAGGCGAGTGGACCCTTGTTGCTACCAGAACTACAGGTGATATTGTGTTTCAGAGTAATACATTTCTTAGCAGCGAAAGCGGTGTTCCAACGGACCCGGTTTTATATAAATTAAGAGGTTCGGCTGTACAGATAAGTAGTAGGTGGACATATAATATTAATAGCGGCCCGTATGCTGGTGAAGATCTTGCGTATGACCCCGAAGGTCACAATAATGCTGCTATTTTTATTGGGGCAGATTCAAGTGATTGGGGGCCAACTGATAATTCACCGGCGGGTAGGTGCATAGATCCAACAGCAATGTTGGATGTTTCTGGAAATTCTAGTAACGATCCGACTAAATATCCGTTTGTGAGATTTAGGAAATTGCCTATTCACCCTAATTCGCCAGCTCCAAATCTATATTCCGATGTTGATGGATATATCTGGGAAACTGATGCTAATGTACCTGATCCTTTAATAATACAAGATGAAGGGTCTAATGTAGAAACCAATACTAATCTAATTAATTTTACTGGAGATGGTGTTACCGCAAAGGCAGGTGGTACTGCTGGTGAAGTTATTGTTGATATCCCAGGCGGAGGTTTATGGACAGAAACAACAGGTGGAAATATTTATAGAAATACCGATGTAGGTATCGGTGATTTTAGCGTGACTGAACCCTCAGAAGCATTAGAAGTTCAAGGTAAAATTCAAGTTACCGGAGCAGATGCAGAATTTATAGGAGACCTACGGGGCGCAGTTAGATTTAAGGCTCAAGCAGGAGAAGCTCTTTCAAAAGGAGATGTAGTTTATATTAGCGGAATAAGTGGTAATACACCTGTTGTAAGTAAAGCCGATGCAGATGATCCTACTAAAATGCCAGCATTTGGTTTAGCATTCGATTCTGCCGGTTTAAGTACTTCAGTTGAAATAGTTACATTCGGTACATTGGCCGGTTTAGATACTTCAACACCAGGTTGGAGTTTAGGAGATACATTATATGTATCAACAACACCAGGTCAATTAACTAATACATCTCCAACTGGAGAAAGTAGTTTAATACAAAATATCGGTAAAGTACAGAGAGTAGATATCAACGGATCTATTAAAGTAGGAGGTGCAGGAAGAAGTAACGCCACGCCTAACTTAAACCAAGGTAGCATATTTATTGGTAATGCATCTGATCAATCAAGTACATTAGCAATCGGTGCCGACACTTATGTATTAACATCCAATGGAACAACTGCTTCATGGCAACCTCCAAGCGGTGGTGGCGGTGGCGGAGCATTAACTCCTACTGCACAAAATACAAATTACACTGCTTCTGCTGGAGATTTTGTAATTGTAACTACAACAGTTGGAAACCCTGACATTACAATCACATTACCAACACCAGGATCAAGTGGAGATATTATAGGTGTTAAATGGGGAGATGCTAATGCGCCATCTACAGATACTTTAGTTGTAGAATGCCAGGCAGGTGATCTGATTGATAATATAGATAGAACCTCTGGTACAGGAACGCCTTTACCAGTACCTTCAGTTGCTACTTATTTTGAGTTTATTACAGACGGTACAAATTGGTGGATTAAATAAAAATAAAATATGAGTTATACCTTTGGAAATGCTGGCGGTACTACGTGGGGATTAAAAACATATAATCAAATCTTTGCACGTAATAGTGAAACGGTAGGTGCGGCAGAATATTGGGATAAGTCAAATGTACAAGACTTTGATACCGTTATATGTTCCACTAATCATAGATTACTTACAGCCAAATATATGCCTACAAGTGATCTTGGCGCTACACCTCGTTTACATTGGTTTGGGACTGGGATTTATTTATGTCACTATGAAGATAATGGTTACGGTAATGTAGAAAATGGTGATTATCTTGTAATAAGCGCTAACACATCACCTACAGTTAGACCACATGTTAGAGTTGCGTCAGGAACTGGTGAAAGACAAGAAGCATTTGGTGTAGTTTTAATAGGCGGAGCAGATAGAGATTTCATAACCGTTGCAACGATGGGAGTATGGCCTACATATATTGTACCTAGCACTTCTTTAGATGGAAACAGAACAATAGTGGCTGTTGAATCAACAGGAAATCCTAGTGCTGTTGATGATGTGAGCGCAGGTGGCATAGGAGCTTTAGGTAAACCTTACCCTATTAATGGTGTACCTGTTACAACACCCGCACCGTGGTATCCTAGTGGTGATGCTACAATACAACAGGATGCGAGTTATCCTTTAATTCGTACTGCTAATGCTACGCCTTTACCTTCGGAATACGATGCAGGGCTTTTAACATTGCATTGGGGAACAGCAAAAGAAACATTTTAACATGAGTTACAAAAAATTACCATATACATGGGGAGCAAAAGAAAATTCCTGGATAGAAACTTCAACTGGAATCCAGGAAGGCGATACTGTTTGGAATACCGATTGGGATATCATGGAGACTTATACTGGAGTTGCATGGAAACATGACAAAGCAGTAATTAGATACAGTGGTGGCAGCGATGCTTTACAAGTAGGAAATCTTGTTGAAATAAGTAATGATGGTAGTGTTAGTCTCCAAACTGCAGGTTCGGAGGATCTTTTTGGTGGAGTAATTATTAGAGGTAGTGCTTTAGCTGGTGATACGACAACACCGCTCCTTGTTGCATACATGGGTGTTTTTCCAGTTTTATATAATACTGCAACTACGAGAGGTTATTTTTGTCAGTTTAGTGGGGCAGGTTTAGCAACACCAACTTCATCAATAAGTGCAGATTGTATAGGGATTTGTGTAGAATCTGTAGCCACTTCACCGTTCTTAGCAAAAACAGTTATACATACCGTTGAGTACGCATAAAATAAAAAGTAGAAATGAGTTATCAAAATTTTCATAGATGGGGCGAACGTAATTACGATGAACTTATAGACATTACAAGAGGCACCAATTATCCTACATCATTTGTCGATGAAGGAGCAGTTGAATCAGGTGAAACTGCATTTAACGAAACATTTGAAGGTACTATGTCATTTGTTAAAAATCCTTTATTTGCAGGAGGTTCAGCAAATGGTATATTCGTTGATGGAACAATGAATATCTTATCGGCATCAACCGGTATATTTGCAAGAAGATGGGTACAGCCTAATACATCAACAGACGAAACTTTTGATGAAGGCGCAAATGTCGTGGCAGAAGGTGAAAAATGTATAGGTATTACATGGAACTGGAATGTTAACACAAATGATTTATCGGCTGTACAAATTGCTGGTGTTGCATATGTTGCTTTAGATGGTACATATAATGCTGCATATCCTGCTTATGCAAGTACTGATGTTTTAGGTGACGGTAAGATTGATTTATCTTCTTCTACTTGGACTACGAATTCATTTGGAAAATCATGTAGTGATTCACCTTACTCTGGTTTTTGTACGATAATAATCAATACAACCGAGACTCGTTAAACAATCTTACTTTTAAATGTATAAAAATAAAATACTATGTCAAAGGAAATTAGTGATGTTAAAAAATACCGCTGGATTAGAAGTGAAAAGATAGGGAGTTTCGTTGAAGTCGAAAGTCGTGATAATGAATGGAGTTATTTTAAAGGCGGTGGTAGAATTAACAACGAATTATTTGATGACTATCTTGAAGAAGTAGTTGATAATGTTAATAAAGAAAAACCTAAACCTAAAGTTACACAAACTACAAAGGAAGAACATAATACTGATTCACCAATTCTTATTCTTTTTAATAAACAAAAAAAGAATGATAAAATTAAAATGCCTCTTAACATTTCAATAGAAGTACCAAAGAAAACTATCTATGATATAATAGGAGCATCATTTGAAGAATTGGAAGTTGAAGAAGAATTAGAAAAATTCATTAAAGGTCAAATTGATATGGAAGAGATTAGTAACATTGTAAATAAATCAATTAAGGACCTTATTAAAGAGAGATATAAAGGATCTAGCACTAGAAAAAAGTAGTAATATATAATAAAATAATAAAGAATGGGAAGCATACCAAATCGTAGAGAAAGAAGAGCTGCCTTAAAAAGAGCAGGTATTTTAAAACAAAAAGGCAAATTACCTTACAAACAACGTCTAGAGTTAGACAGAGAATCGTTTAAAAGAGGTAATGAAATTCATTTAGCTAACACGGAAGAAATTGAAAGTATTTTTAATAAAAGGTTGGAAGAAGCAGAAAGCAAGAAGATTTCTGAATGGAGAGAACAGGGATATTCTTCAAAAGAAATTGATATTCTTAGAGAAGCTTTTGCATTAACGGCTGTTAAAGATAAACAAAACCACCAAGCAGATAAAAAGGAGTCTAAGAGATTAATACAAAAGGCTGCTGACATGAAAAGAAATAGAGTATGATTATTGTAAATTTAGAACCTGCAGCTAATGGTGTAGTAAAAAGAGTCATAAATCAAAATGCTGGCGGCGGTAAAGAAACTGTCGCCAGTGTCAATGTATTTGAACTTAATAAGAATGATAATTACAGAGGTGTAGTATCTTTCTTATTTGAACTATGCGAAGACCTAAGCATTGAAACAGGTAATAAATTTAATAAGAGTGTTTTAAGTATGTCAACTGAATGGGGTTCTCATTATGAACCAAATAAAAAGGAGTTAGAATCCCGAATAAATGAATTAGAAGCTGAGCTTGAATTATTAAAAACATGGGAGAACAAATAGACATAACATTAAATTTTAATTTTGTTTACACAAAGGATGCATTAAGCATTAAAAAATATTTAAACGAAATTGAAGAAGGCGAAAAGATTAACTATATAGATATTGTTAATAAACTTACCAAGAACGATTACTTTCAGTATGAACCGTCAGATGCAGTTGTATCTTCTTATCTAATTAAACATTTGCAATCTGCTGTAGAAAACGAAAAAAATGACGATGTCTTTTATGTTCTTAGCCAGCTTGACAAACAAATTATTAATAACATTAAAGAGTATGTTGAAGATTGGTGTTGTAGACCTATTAAATTTAACATTCATTATACTAACGATATCAACTTAAATGGTACATCCGATCTCTTTGAAGGTAGAATTTTATTTTAGTGAAAAAGCATAGGATTTTTAATAAAGGAAATTATGTCTATTGTTTACTATCATCACACACTAGACCGAATGTACAGATTCCTGTCAAAGGATTAATTATTGATACTAAGTGGGATCAAATTAATCCTAAATATCAAATAAGGATTTTAAAGTTTTATGATACGATGAGATTTTTAAAACAAAATTTTTTCGATGTAAACTTTTACCAAAATTTTGATAGTAGAAAAGCAAGACACATACCACTTAAATCACAAGAATTTACCAATGTACAAGTTTTAGAGAAAAGATTAAATGAAGACGATAGAGAAAAATTTTATGTTATCGTTGATTCAATAATGTGTACCAAGACTAGGGTACAATTACAAGATCTTTTTAACCGCGTACAATTATATATCATTTCAAAGAACTTAAAGGAAATTAAGACAGTCGCTACCAGACCTTTTTATAGAGGATCGTTTTCCGTTGATAGTAAAAAGGAGTTTGATAAAAGATTTGCAAAAGGTTGGGAAGATAAAATAGTTGAACCTTTGACAGATATCGAAAGTTATCTAAAGAGTCTTGACTAATATATAAAAAAATATCCTTTATTTATGAGTATCAGACAAAGCATTTCACAGCCATCTCAGGCACAAGGCGCAACACAGTATGGTGGTACTGATACAAGTAGTTTAGGTGCCTTTGGTGGAGAAGGTATCGGTTTGGCACACGATGTAGCTATGTTAGCTGCTAGAAAATTTTATTCTACTACAGCAGAAGGTGATGCTATGTCAATACCAGTTGGGCAGGAAGGGAAACAAATACCTAGGTCAATTTTTAATAAGTATGCTCTTTTTAATTTTAAAGGTATGCATTATGGTTTAGACGGAGACCCTGCAAGCCAAGGGCAATATAAAGATGCCTTAGATGGTGGAGTTAATTTAATACAAGGTGGAGAAGATGCTAGGCATGTAACTGTGGCTAAAATTATTTCCTTCTTCCAAGAAAGATATCCACATATAGGATATCAACCATCAGATTTTCTATATCATAAATATTACAACAAAATACCAGTAAATCATATGATTACCTTAAGAAGATTTGGTAATCCGTGTTTTGATAATATTTATGATTTGAAAGTTAGACCTAAAGGACAAGATACAGGTGGTGTTGATGCTTTTACTCCGGCAGGTGTTACTGCTGTAACTTATATGGGAGATACTGCAGGAAATCCTATGGCAGAATTACTTAAATATAATTTTGGTTTTAATTGGAAAGAATTAAAAGCTGAAATGGAAAAATTAAGTACAGGTGATGGTGGATATAACCAACAGCCTTTCTACAATAAGATAGGCGGTATTGGTAGAGCAGTGGCTGATACTTTTAAAGGTGTTAGTGCTGGAGAAAAATTTAGAAACTCTAATTTTACAATTGATGATAAGTTAGGGACAACTTATGCTAACTTTGTATTAGGTCCTATTAATGTTATTGATAAAACATTTGTCAGAGATACTGGTTTAACTATGTCAAATGATATAACATTAAATTTTGAGTACTCTGCAAAATCTTTGGCGTATGTTAATCCTAAAATAGCAATGTTAGATATAATTGTTAATATGATGACAATGACATATAATAATGCTCAATTCTTTGGTGGCGGACATAGATTTTATGGTGCAGGTGGATTTGTTTCCAGTCAATTTGGTGATATTAATAAATTAAAACAAGGAGACTTTGCAGGTTATGTAGGATCTGTTGTTAATGATGTTGAATCTGGATTTAAGCAAGTGTTTGGTGATGGTCAAGGCGGATTCTCATTAGACAGTTTATTGGATGGTGGACTTAAAGTTGGTAAAAACTTATTAGGAAATATGTTAGGTAGTTTCTTAGGTGGTCAGGTTGGTGGAGCAAGTGGATCCGTTGCAACCAAAGCATTCATTAGTGCTGAACCTACTGGTGACTGGCATGTTACCGTTGGTAATCCTCTTAATCCTATAAGTATGATGGGTAATATGATATGCGATAATACAACAATGACTATGGGAGAAGGGTTAGGTGTAGACGATTTTCCAACCGAAGTTAAATTTGAAGTTAATCTTAAACACGGTAAGCCTAGGGATAAAGGTGATCTTGAAAATATGTTTAATATGGGTCGTGGTAAAATATATGCATCTGCTAAAGGTGAAAAGGATATATTAAATTTAGCAGGTTTGGATGTAGAAGTTTATGGTTCAATACAAAATGTTGGTACACAGTCATTTAGTAATACTCAAACAGGAGGGGCTTCCCAAGGAAATCCTGGAGGATTTCAACCTAAAGATGTTAATACACAAACGGCTGCTGCAAATAAAAAAATTGCAGCTGAAACAGGAACTGATGCACAATATGTATCAAATATGATATCAATGATAATAGACTCATAATATGAATATTAAATCTTTAACACTCAAAAATAAGTTAGTAGACGAAAGGACCGGCGAAAACTATTGGAATATTACAATTCCTTCTTTTACATACAAAGCCGAGCTTGGTATAAAGGCTTTGCATTATGTTACAGTTGATCAAGCGATGAGGCCTGATTTAGTGTCTATTTTATATTTTGGTACGACAGAATTTGTAGATGCAATATGTTATGTAAATAATATCTTTAATCCTTTTTCTTTAAGTGAAGGCGATGTTTTGGTAATTCCTGTTTTAGAAGATATCAAAACAGTGTATAAAAGACCTAATCCAGCAACTCGAGTTAACAGCACAATTGAACCTTATATTAATACACAAGTTCAGAGTGCAAAAGATCAGGCTAGGATAGATAGATTAATCCAAAAGGCAAAAACAAAAAAGAGTGGGGTTAATACTCCTTTACCACCTAATATGCTACAGCAAGACCAAGAAGCTAAAGTATACGAAGATGGGCAAATTAAATTTGGACAAAATCTTAATACACGAAAAGGATAATGAGTACACCTATTGAAAGAAATATTTTAACAATAATAGAACCTGAAATTGCTTTGGATCCATTAGAGATGCCTGATGGTGAAAGTGAAAAAGCAAAACCCAGTGCTGGTGGCGAAGGTTTATTAAAAGAGGCACCATCTAAATTTACAGGTGGTATGTTACCTTTAATACGTATTAATGAATACGAAGTACAAGCTGATAGATTAACAAGTTTTAATTTAAATTTAACAGGATTTATTCCGACGATGAGAGTTAGTTTCCAAGATGTCGATGGATCCTTTATGGCAAGATTTTATCCTACCGATGGTACTACCATGCAATTAAACATTAGATCACAAGGTGAGGAGACAACATTTAAACCTATCAGAATTGATTTTACAATAACCAACTGTTATCCTGCAGGTGGAGGTGGAAACCAAACAGCTAATAAGTTCGTAGTTGAAGGTGTAATGTTTGTACCTAATCTATTTAATGAATTAGTTAAATCTTACCCAGAAAAAACAAGTTATGATACACTCTTAGAAGTTGCTGAACAATTAAATTTAGGATTTGCGTCAAATATAGAAAACACTAATGATGCTATGACGTGGTTATGTCCTAATGATACAGTATCAAAATTTATTCAGGATGTAACTTCTAATTCTTATTTATCTGATGATAACTTTTTTAAATCTTATATAGATCCTTATTACTATTTGACACTAGTTGACTGTAATTCTTTATTTAGTCAAGAAGGTGCAATAGAAGCAAGCCAAACATTTAGCCAAAATGCAGGTGATACTATGGGTAACACTGAAGGTGAACAGGACGACTTTCCTAATTTCTTAAGTAACATTGTACAGATGCAAGGTGGTGCAAGATATCTTTCTAAATATCAAATGGTAAATAATACTGGAGAAGTTTCAACTGAAAATGGGTATAAGAGATTTGCTCAGTGGTATGATTTAGGTGATAAGATTTTTTTAAGTGAATTCGTTGACCCTATTACTGATGATAATCCAGGTATGATTAATATGAAAGGCCGAAGTGTAGGCCCTCCTGGAGAAAAGATACCTGAAGGTATAGCTGATACACAGAACAGGTATAAGTACTTAGGAAAGCAGAGTGATAACGAACATGAAAATTATATGTATAGTATTGTACAAAATTATCAAAATGTACAAGAGGTTAGTAAAATGGGAATGGTTGTTGAATTAGACACAATTAACCCTGCTCTTTTAAGATACACTAGAATTTATTGCTATATCGTAGAATATGGTTCAGTCGTAGGTGATGCAATAACTGCACAAGAAACCGGTGAACAAGGACCACAGCCTGATTCTGCGAATAGAGATAATTTACCTAAAAATGCAAACGATGCAAACTATACAATTAACAATTTTCTTACTGGGTTTTATGTGATAAGCGGAATAGAGTACATACAACGCCCACCTGGTCCTTTAAGAATGAAGTTACATTTACAAAGAAGAGAATTTTATCCATCTACATAACTATGAAAAAATTAATACAATCCGGAGGAACTACATTTGGTAGAACATTAGGAACTATCCAATTAATAGAGGAAATAGAAAAATTCTATACAATAACGCCTGACACAGTATTTCTTGATATTGGGAGCGGTGATGGTATAGTATTAAATGATTTTAAAAATAATACAGTGACCGATAATGTCATAGGAGTTGAAATGCAAAACAGATGGGTTAAAGAATCTAATAAATTATATCCCGGATTAGAAGTACATGAAGACTATGTTCAAAATAGATTGGATTTGGTCGAAAGGTCAAATATAATTTATACGAATAACATCTGTATCCCTGTTCATATGATTTTTGATATTTGGGATAGCGTACAACCTGGTACAATTTTTATATTTAATAATATTTTGGCTATCAGTAAATTTGTAAGAAACTTAGGTTATAGTAAAACCGATTTTTATCATTTTAAAATTGATGCCAATTTTATGAATTCTAATTTTGCTATGGTCATTAAAAAATAGGATTAACATTATTCCGAATAAATAATAAAATAAGTACATTGGTATGGCAAGATCATCTGAATATACATTAAGAAAAAGATTTGTAACTGATAGTGAAACTATACAGTCATCTAATGGTGTTACAAGTTTTGATGATCCTACTTATTTAGGATTTAATATTATTTTTGATAGAATGAGTCCTCTTTTTAATAAAGAGACATCATCTCATGGTGAATCTGCATTATCATATCTTAAACAGGTAGATAAAACCAGAGCACAATACCTTGAAACCTTTATAGATGGGTGGTTACAAATTGCGGATACAAGATCGTACTATTATCAAGAGATTGAAGGATTAGATGAAATATGGTCTAATAATGTTGGTGGTGGTGATCCGTTTAAAGGTAGTGCAGTTGATGCAGGTGTAAAGGTTAAATGCCTAGAGGCTATTGATTTAAAAATGACTGCACTCTTATCTTTATATAGAGAAGCATGTTATGATAATAAGTATAGGAGAATAGTTTTACCTGAAAACCTTAGACACTTCAACGTAATGGTTCAAGTATTAGAGGTTAGAAATTTTAGAAAGGTAATAAGAAAGTTAAGCACTACTCCAGTAACATATGTGAATGGTGACGGTAGTGGTTCTTTAACAAGTGATGCTAGATTTAATAACCTAAATAATTCAGCAGGAAATTCTGGTCAATCGGAATCAGAAATAAATGAATTAAATTTTGTAAATGAAAATACTTCGGTTGTTTCATTTCATTTAGCAGAATGTGAATTTCATACCAACAGTGGATCCGAAATGTTTTCAGCTGGTCAAATATTAAATAATGGAGCAAATACATTTGTAGGTACTTCATTTGGATTTAATTATGCAAATATGTCAGAGGTAAATAATTTCTCTGGGCTTAATTATACAATTGACGGAAATAAGAAAACTCAAACTGATAGCCAAATAGCAGGTGGTGGTACAAATGTATTTGGTAATGAAACAAGTGGAAGTGGGCTTTCGTTTAAAGAAAAAGTTGGAAACTTTGTAGATGATAAGGTTGATCAAGTTAAAACAGGATTAGGTAGTATTAAAGGACAAATCCAAAGTTTAGGAAATCAATTTGGAAATATTGATGATAGACTTTTACAGGCTGCGAATACAATTGCGCAAAGAATTGCATTAGGTAATGTATACGGTTTAAGAAATCAATTAAGAAGTGTACTATCCAACCCACAAGCTATTGCTAATATTGCTGTAGGTGGAGCGGTCGCAGCTGCAAATGAATTTGGTGGGAGTGTAAGTGACCAGGTTGAATCCTTAGGTGGTAATTTATTTGAAGGGCAGGTTACGCCACAAAGTGTTGCTAATGATTTAGGAGATATTTTAAATCAGGCACCTCCAGGACCTGAACCTTTATCCGGTGATGAAAATGTATATGATAGATAATGAAAATAGGTAGATCAGAATTTACACAAGATAATTTAACAGGTACCCAATGGATAGGTATAGTTGAAGATACTGAAGATCCTAAATTTGAAGGTAGGATTAAAGTAAGAGTGTACGGTAAATTTGATAGCAGAGTTGATCCTAGTAATCCGAATAGTGATTACCTAATTCCTACTGAAAATTTACCTTGGGCCAGGCCTGCAAATATTTTAACAGGTGGCAGTAATACTGGAGGAGGTAGATTAGACATACCTAAAATCGGAAGTGAAATTCAAATTACATTTGATAATGGTGACATATATGCACCTACATATCATTTTAATTTATATCCATCAGATGAATTAAAAGAAGAAGTACAAGGTTCATATCAAAATTCCCACGTATTAATTTATGACACCGCGTTTGCTTTAAGTGACAGCACGCCTGATGCTACGAATGAAAGAGAAGGTGAAGGTATTAAAGTATTTTTTACAGAAGAACGAGGATTTGTAATTAATTATGCAACTGCTGATGGTTCAACAATTATTAATATAAAAAATGATAATACGTTTGAGGTTAACAATGCGAACGGCGATTCTATTGTAATGTCAAATGACGGTAATATTACTCTTACTCATTCAGGCACAGTTACGGTTAATGCTGAAGCAGACGTTGAAGTTAATTGTGTAAATGCTAAAATTTCTGCTAGTGCAGAAACTCATATTAATTCACCAAGTATAAAGCTAGGAGAACTTGCTGCTGAAGCTGTAATAAAAGGAGATACCTTTAAAGGAATCTTTGATGCTCATATACATCCTACTGGAGTTGGTCCTTCAGGACCACCTACTTTATCTATGGGGCCTGCTCTAAGTACTAAAAACAAAACTGACTAATGGGTTGGGGTTCTTCATTATTTACAAATGCATTAGGTGCTTGGCTTGCATCAAATAACGCTTCTTCTGATAATGCCACAGCAGAAGAGATTGCATTAACATACGGCAGAGCTGCAAAGACGGTTGCCCCTTTACCTTTTTCTTCAACTCCTATAGGATTAAAGCCTAATCAAATAATTGCCGCAGGTTTTATAGCATCCTTTAAATTAGCTAGGTTATTGAAGATTGGAAAACCTACACCTTTAGTTTGGTTACCTGCTGCATCTGCAATTGTTACATATTGGACTGCTGTTCCATTTTCGCCATTTCCTCCACCACCAGGAGGATTGACTGGGATTACACATATAACAACATTTCCAGGTTTACCTACGCCTCTTAATTTTCAAATAGGAGCAGCCTTCCAAAAAGAAGATCCTTATGATGTTGCTGAAGCATTAGACTCTGCATTTAAAAATCATCTATTAACAGTTTCAGGTTTATGGACAGGTACTGCACCTGCTGCACCATCACCAATTCCTTTCGTTTTCCCGTGGGTAGGTCTAAAATAATTCCACTTTCTTAAAACAATTACCAGATATTTTAGTAAAATAAATAAACACTGGTTAATGATCATAATATATAATATAGATTATTAATTACTTAAAAAAACATTATGAACGAACAAACAGTTACAATTCAGAAAAGCGATGATCCATTTGACACTGAAGAAGTTGTGGTAACATTACCTAAAGGTGTAAAATTATTATCATCAGAACCTTATGCAATAGAATACCTTGAAAAAACTTTAGGTATAGTTCCTTCAAAGGAAGAGATCTTTATTCATGAGGATGAGGAACAAATAACAAAGGGAGAAGTTATTAGCATTACTAATGACAGTGAAGGAAATCCAGCATCTGCCTTAGTTGATGTAGGTTCTAAATTTACTTCTTTTATTAATCTTAAAAAGGAGTCCGATGAAATCATTGAACAGTTAAAGGTTGGGATGGCAGTAGACATTAAAATTAAACCTAGAGGCAATGGTGAAATTACAGGTAGTATTACTGAGGCATTAGAAGAAGTTAAGAGAAAGGAAATCTTTGATGCAATAGGAGATAAATCAGTTGGCTTTACTGCTATTATTAAAGAATTAATTCATGGTGGATATTGGGTAGATGTTGCAGGAATAAAAACATTTATGCCAGGTTCTTTAGCAGGTATGAATAAATTACATAGCTTTGAATCAATGATTGGTAAAGAAGTTATTGTAATGCCTATTACATATTCAAGAGAAAAGGATACAATCGTAGTTTCACATAGAGAATATCTTAAGACTATGGTTCCTAGTAGAATTGAAGAATTGAGAGAAGATATTAAACAACATGCTACTGGGTTTGTTACCGGTACTACTGCATTTGGTGTATTTGCTCAATTTAACGAATGTTTAACTGGTCTTATTCCAAAAAATGAATTAGATGCCGATACGTTAGAAAGATTTAATAATAGATCTATCAGACCTGGTGATGAAATTAATTTTTGGACTAAAGAAATAATTTCAAATAAGAAAATTATTTTAACTCAAGCAGGTGCTGTAACTGATCCTTGGGACGAGGCAAAAGAAAAATACACACCTATGACAACAGCTAAAGGTAAAGTTACAAAAATAACTAACTATGGTGCATTTATCCAACTAGAAAAAGGAATAAGTGGACTTATACATAAATCACAACTTAAAGAAGTTGAACTACAAAAAGGTGATACTGTAACGGTTAAAATTAAAGCCGTTAATTCACAAGATAGAAAGGTATCGCTATCTTTAGTCTAAATAAGTTTTAATATACTATTCTGCCTGAATATATAAAAAAATTCAGGTAGAATATGTATACTAACGAACAGCTTAATGCAATTCATTTTTCCAAAATTGGCTTTGAGTTTGAATTCTTTTCAAACAAGGATATTTCTGAAACAAAAGATTCTCTTGCTAGAAGTTTAGATAAGAGACTTAGAATTGAAGAAAAGGCTCATAGTGATTTTACACCAACCGATAAAACATTTAAACTTGAACCTGATAATTCAGGTGGTAGTGGAATGATTGAATTGGTTACAGGGCCTCTCCCATTTGTAGAAGCAAAAATTATTTTAGCAAAAACATTAAAGTGGATTAAAGAAAATGGATCTACTAACGATAGTTGTTCTATTCATGTTAACCTTGCATTTGATGGTAAGAAATTAGGACCTGAAACTAATGTAAGTAAACTGGACATTGGTAAGTTTGTTTTAAGCTTTAATGAAAATAAAGTTTTTGATCTATTTCCAGAAAGAAAAAACTCAGTATACGCAAAATCGATTAAATTTATTACACCACTAAGTGGTTTCCATCAGACATCACCAGAAAAGACACTTTCTAAAAATTATATGTTTGTGTCTGAAAAATATTATGGTGTTAATTTTGGTAAAGTGCCTAAAGGATATATCGAATTTAGATATATTGGTGGTAAGGATTACGAAAAAAAGTACAGTAAGATACTTAACTTAACCGAGCACTTTATCATTTCTTTATACGAGTCTCTCGTTAATCCTAAATATACCAAAGATGATATTAAACAGCTTGATGCAATATTAGAACAACATAAATCTGTTATTAGAGGAATGAAATCATATTCATCGTTTAAAGAATATTTTCCTAACATTAAAGTAATGGCTGATTTAAATTCATCAGAAAATGTTATTGAAATGTATTTTGTTAAAATGAGGGATAAACTTTTTGAACTTATTACAAAGGCAGGTTTAACTGAAGGCTGGGTAAATTATGATTCTGATATTTCAAGAATGCAAATAAAAAATGCAAAGCTTGATAAGATTTTTGAATTAACTGATGTTGATATTGTTGATTGTGAATTACGAGGTAATGTAACACAGTGCGATATATTTTCTTCCGACGTTGCCGACTCTTCTTTAAAAGACTGTAATGTTTTTGGGGCCTCAAATATAACTAAATCTAAAATTGAAGATTCTTATATAAATAGGAATGTTATTGCTGAGAATTGTTATGTATATGGTTTAAGAGGAGTATTTAGTGGAGAAATGGAAGGAGGTATTTTTAGAAAAGGTAGAATTACAAACCATGCAAGAATTTCTAATAACACTGAAGTAATCGAATATGAAAAAATAAAATAAATAATGGCTTTAACAAATTGTGACCCAGCTGACGGAAAATGTTTAGATGCATTAGTGCAAGAGATAAATGATGAATTAACGATTGCATGCCAAATACCTTTTACCGTTCCTAAAAAGGAATTGGTTAGAATTATCAATAGAGCAAAAAAGTATTTCTATAAGATATATGAAGATAGTGTAGAAGAGATGTATATTGCTTTACCTGGTAGTGCGTTTTCTGAGCAAACATTTAGAAGAGGTATTGAAGAAGAACCGTTAGAGAAAAAATTAACTGAGGCTGATCTTAAAAGTACAAGAGGTATTGTTAAAATGCCTAATAGAGTATATTCAGTTAATGCAGTTTATGAAATTGGGCATTGGTCCGGAGAAGATGGCGGGTACGGTGGAATGGAATTTTCTGCTGGAGATCCTGACTTTTCAGTTGATAAATTTATCTATAGTGATGTTTATGGAGCAGGAATAGGAAGTGATAATTTGCTCTACTATATTGTTAATATGAAATTTCTTGATAACACTAGGCAAGCATTACAAGCCCCTTTAGGATATACATATAATAGATTAACTCATGACTTTAGATTTACTGGAAGATTACCTAAAAGAAGTTGCATTTTTCAAATATATTCAACTATTCCTGATTGTGATCTTTTCCAAGATGATGCATTTATTAGATATTGTATAGCCAAAGCAAAAATACAATTATCAAGAATACTTGGAACATTTAATTTTAATCTTCCTGGTAATATTACAATTAACTATGATTTAGTGATGAGTGAAGGTCAGTCTGAGCTTGATAGTTTAATTGATGAAATAAAAGGCGATGAAGGTGTAGACTATTTTTTCACTGCATAAATTGCCAAGAATATATAATAAAATATCATTATGCCAAACTTAAAGGATTTTTATAGTAGAGATGTTGAAGCACCGAAGTATCAATCAACTAAATTAGAGGTTGATGAAGCTTTGGATGATTTAATTATTAAAATTGAAAATACTTTATTTAGCAGAAGGACTTCTGTTTTAGGTGCACCTGATTTTGGTTGTAATTTGGATGATATGATATTTTCATTAACAAGTAATGAAGACACTATTAGGAATGTATGCGGTCAGCAGATTGTAGAATATTGTTTAACCGGTGATGATGGGTTTGCGGTTGATGTGCAGGTTCAATTTTTCCAAACGGCCGAAAGAAGTGGTTGTTTTATAGATGTATTTATTAATGACCAAAGAGTAGTAGGAGTACTCTATTAAAAATAAAATAAATGAATGTCATTTTTTAGTAAGACAAGAATAAAGGCAACAGAATTATTTGAAGATGCATTTTTATATTTGCAGAAAACATATAATCAGGCAAGATCAGTGTTTACGCCTGCCTCTCCATTTGGTCAGGTTCTAACAGTCGTTGCAAACTTAGGTGAATTAATTTTCTTTTATATTGAAAGTTCAATAACAGAATTAAATATTTCACAAGCAAGAAATATTGAATCTATATATGGCCTATCAAGATTAACTGGGCATAATCCTACAAGAGGTATATCTGCAAAAGGTATGATAGGTTTGAGATTAAATTCTGAAGCCGCTACTTTAGTAGAAGGCGATTTTGTTGATATTCCTAATGGAACGAGATTCCAAATTGAAAATAATGGTCGAATTTACTTTTTAAAATTTGATTCATCAACCGTGCGTATACAAAAATCAAGTAGAGAGTGGGTTAATGTTGAAATTATACAAGGGGAGTTCGAAGAACAGCAATTTACAGGTACTGGTTCGCCATTACAAAGTTATTCTGTAATTACACAACAATCCACAGATCAGTTTGATATTGAGGTAAAAGTTGACGGTGAGACATATGATCAGGTAGAGAGCTTATATGATATGAACTATAACGACAAGAAAGTTATGGTTAAAACTGGTTTAAACGGTGGAATAGATTTATTCTTCGGTAACACTTCGTTTGGGTACCCGCCGCCGCTAGGTTCAATTATTAATGTTAAATATTTAAAAACTAATGGTTCAGGTGGAAATATTGGAGGTAAAGGTTTACAATTTAAATTTATAGATTCTGGAACAGATTCATCCGGTAGTGAAGTTGATTTGACTGAAGTTTTAGCAATTAATATTGTAAGATCACCACAATTCGGAAGTGACACAGAAGATCCTGATTTTACAAGACTTATTGCACCTTATTCAAGTAGATCATTTGTATTGGCCAACCCTAATAATTATGTTTACTATTTAAGTAAGTATGATGTGTTTTCATTTATAGATGCATATAATACTAAAGATGATCAATATTTAGACGATGATAATATCATATACTTATTTTTGATACCGGACATTAAGAAAAAGTTAACAAGCGATAAGGATTACTTTACAATTCCGACTGAAGAATTTTCTTTAACAACTGATGAAAAGGAAATGGTTCTTGATATTTTAAATGAAAGCGGTAGACAAGTTGTAACTGCTGAGGTTAGAATAAATGATCCTATTATTAAAAAATATGCTCTTAATATTGTTTTACGATATTTTGAGAATGCTGATAAAGGTACAATGTACGACGAGATAAATGCTCAACTAAATAATTATTTCTTGAATGTTAATAGAAGAGATAGAATTCCAAGATCAGATATTATTTCAATAATAGAAAATGTTGATGGTGTTGATTCAGTAAATGTGTTCTTTATCTCTGAGCAAAATGAAAAGGCTATTAATGATGGTTATTATTTTGTACCTGTGTATGGAACGGATCCTGCCACAGATCAAAAAGTTTTAATTGAAAATAAGAAAATAGTTTTAAAACCTGGAGAGGACCCTCTCTTAGGCTTAGATGAGTTTGGTGATATTAAAATTGGTAATGAAGAATTAGCAATCATTAGAGGTGATTGGGAAGATAGAAATGATAATTACTACGAAGAATTTCCAGATCTTAAAAAATTAAGTTCTTTGAATATATTCTTTAAGACTGCTATACCTAATGACCTTTATTCTAAAACTCAACAAAAGAACTTTAACGATTTAAAAAGAAATAGAGGTACGACTATTGCAAACGGTAGAAACTCAAGAGGGCAAAATACTGGAAGGTTACAAAATTCCCCAACACTTAAAGCATCTAGTGGTACGACAAATAAATTAACGTAAGATGGAAGAACCTAGAATAGATAGAAGAGTTGGGTTTCCAAGTCTTTACCGCGAATCTTATGAATATTGGGATAAGCTTAAAAACTTAGGATATAATTATGGCGATAATCTTATGAAGAGATCGCTTTCAACTTACATGTTAAAAAATCCTAACCTAGCAAAATTTTTAACGGCATATTTACAGCCTATTTTGGTTAAGTACATTAATTCTGTTAAGTATGTAAGAACATATTTTAACTTTGCAGTTAGAAAAGGATATGATAAAATAAACTAATATGGTAAATCTTTGGGAACATTTAAATTTCTTCGATAAGAACGGTAAGTACCTTAATTTCGATTATGACTCGGAAAACGATGTTTGGTCGGGTGATATCTATTTACCTATTGTTTCAACTGGATTATATGAAGTAGGTCAACTTTTTATTCTCCAAGAATTTATTGATGCTAATACAGGTACAAAGAAATTTGGTTATCCACATGATACCGAAATGTCAGGTACCGGAGAAGGTGGTTGGATTGTTCAATGGAAAGATACATCACCAGACGAAATATTTCTTTTTCAGTTTGAAGCAGATTTTGCAGAGCCTTGTGATACCGAAGATCCAGAACCTCTAATCAGTATATATGATTCAATAGATGTTGATTTGGATTATGATTCTAGTGATGTATATCCTGTACCACCAGGTTCACTATTATTACAATCCGGTGGTTATTTATTATTACAATCCGGTGGTAAGATATTATTACAAGAAAGCTCTGACGGGTTTGTTACATCAAGCAGTATAAATTCAGAGGTATTAACTATTAATTTCGCTATCAATTCAAGATACGAAAATACATATAAGAGAACACTACAGATTGTCGATAAGAGTACAGGTAAGCTTGTTGCCGAATTTATGGTGTATGGTGAAACTGTCGAGGAAGACGAAAGATTAAAAGTTATGACACAAAACTTTGGTTATCAAGTTTTGGCTCAAGACTCTACTATATTTAAGGAAACTGACATTAATGAAATACTTCCAGATTGGCAAGAAGTCAATCTTAAAAGAAAGGAGATGATGTTAGAAGCACAAAACATTTATACCTTCTTAGGATCGTATAAAGGTTTGGTTAATGCTATTAAATTCTTTGGATATAATAATCTTACTATAAAGGAATATTGGAAAAATGTTGATAAGACATCACCTAGATTTGGTAAATACATTCATAGTAATCCTATAGGTGCATTTGATCCTGTCGTTAATTACAATGATAATTCGATTGAACTTCCTAATAAGAAGTTTAGAAAGACTAGCTTATTTAGTTTGATTTATCGTATTAATAAAATAACACCAAACAGTTTTGACATAGAAGACCTTCCTAATACTGAGGAGGTTTTTGATTATAGTGTAGAAGAAGTTTTAATTAAACTCTATGGGCTTAAAAAGAAATTGGAAAAAGACTTCTTACCACTTAATGCTCATATAAAAGATATAATTGGAGAAGCAGATTATTTTGGTTTACAGGAAGTTACCAATACGATTAGTAGAAATGATGCAAACAGTATCGTAGCAGGTATCGCTGCCGATTTTGATTATTCTCCAAAAGGATGTAACCTTATACAGGATTTAAGAGATATTAATTGTCTTCTTTTTCCAGAAACTACCGGGTTCTGCCCTTACCCTCAAAATTTGGTACTTGGTCCATACGATGAAACTGGAGGTAACTCTGATATACCTCTTCCTCCAATTGGCCCTGATCCTTATGGTGTATTAGGACAGCCTGTTGACGCAAGTCAATATACCGTTTCTGAATTGGCAGATCAATACTTAGCATACTTTAGTAGATATGCTCCTAATATTAATACATTAGATTGGAACGATGGTTTAAGTTCTCATAGGTTGCCTGATAAACCAGGTATTCCTGTAGGAGCACCTATTGTTTTGGAAAATACAAGTTTTGGTCAATTAACATGGGGTGATGTTAATTCTAATTGGAATGAGTTAGATAATGGCGTTTACTTTACATTTGATTTTGAACCGGTGAATCCAGGTTTAAATGACGTGTTTTATATAACTGACCCAGTTACCGGTACAGGTGCAAGTTATGTTGTACAAGCAGGTGACACTGCACAAACCGTAAGAGATGAGTTATTTAATCAGTTAGAGACATTAAAAAATAATTTCCAAGTACCTTGGATTTTTTATATCATAACTTCTGAAAATACATCAAGCGGACCTGCTGTAAGATTATGGGGAAGTGATCTTAACCAATTAGAATTTGGTGTAAATAAAACTCCATTTAGTAATGCTGAACTTAAGAGGGAAGAATTACCAGGTACCTTATTATTTACATGGGATAGTATATTGAGAGGTAATTATCAAGAAATAGAATGGACTATATTTAAAGATGCTGATGATAGCCCAGAATATTTTTATAGAATCAGAGGACCTATTGACGATTATGATAAACTTCCTATTGTTTTACCTTATGTTGGTAATTACACGGTTGAAATGAAACTCTTTGATTTATTTAATAACATATCAAGTTTAGTTAAGATTGGCGAAGTTTGCGTTGAAGGTAGAGAAGTTGACTTTTTAGGATGGTACCAATCCAGAGAATGTGAATACTCTTGGAATAGTGAAGGAGATTTTAATTGGAAAGATTATGGTGCATACTGGGATTTACCAATTCCACCTGAAACTACATGGGAAACTGAACAGGCAAGTTTATATGAATCTTTAAACCGTGTAAATGCAATATTGAACAATTTTGGAGTTGGGACTAACCCTAACTTTTCAATTATGAATTACCAAGCAACTGATGCTGTAAGTTTTAGAGGACCTTATTTCTGGGATAATTTAGATAAAGGGGATTGGAATGATACATGCCACTTATGGTGGGATATGACTTCGACAACGGGAGATACACCTGCGTTCTTCCAATTTGCTGAGGTTATACCTAATTCATATTTACAGATAACCGATCTGAGTGGAAATGTAGGAGAACATTATTTTGATTCTTCAACTATAACATTAAGAGAAGCGGTTAACCAATTAAATTTAAGTACGGATCCTATTATCAATAAGTACATATATAACCTAGTGTTAGATGCAGCTGAAAGTCAAATTTTTGTACAAGCCGTTGCACGTTACTTTGGTTTTTACGGAGATTTCCAAAGTGTTGATATAGTTGATACACAAGGAGATAGGATTTGTGCAAATGAAAATACAGGAAACCCTTCGGTTGCAACTGGTTGTGAGAGTATAATTTTTAGATCAGGTGGACATGTTGCAAGTAACCCTACATGGAATACTGCAAAATTTGTAATCGACGGAAAAGTTTTACCTAGGATGACTTGGTTAATGTTTGTTTATGATAATTGTAAGATTTCAGGAAAGGATAAACCTAGATGGACTATAAAGAATACTACAGACCCTATGAGCTCTAATATATATTATGAGAGCAAATATTTGACTTATCTATTTAAAGATAAAGGTAAATATGCAATCACCTTAGAACTTGAAGATACGAATGGTAATAAATATACCAAAGAAAAAAATATCTTAATAATAAAATAAAAAAGCAATGGCAATAAGCGTAACAGAAATTCTCGGTACCGATTCACTATCAGGTTCAAGATTAGTCATAAATGATAATTTCAATATCTTGGCGAGTGAAATTAATGCAATGGAGAACTATTTTTCTCCAAGTGCAGGAACTATAACAAACTTAAACAATCTTCAAACTAATGCATTAAGAGTTGGTTTAGGACAAGTTAAACTTGATATTAATGCAAGTACATTCGATATTATGGCTGATGTTGCTATGGAGAATGGTAATTTAAACCTAAACGGCGGAGGACTATTTAGAAATAATACAGACCCTCAAACATTAGATGAAATTTTTGCTGCTCCTACATTAGTGACTCAAGTAGGAACAAGTACTGCTATTCCACCTTACACTGTTGAAAGAGTAAGTAATGGAGGAACTGCGCCAGTAACCGTTCAATTAAATGACGGTGCAATTGGACAAGAAATCTTTTTTGTTTATTCTGGAGCAAGTACAGGTGATGTTGAAATCATTGGTGCAATTAACCCACTTATTTTACCAGGTGGTGCTACAACCATTACATTAAATGACCTAGGTGAAACGGTTCATTTATTATGTATTGATAATGGAACAGGTAATGGAGATTGGTATGTTGTTGGTGGTAATGGTTACACATTATCATAATCTAACACAAAATAAAAAATAATTAGTAGATGGCAACGACGCCCTTAATCAGAACACCACAAGTAGATGGCGGAACATTCTATACGTTTTCTTCCGCTGCAAGAGACCTTTCTAAAACTCTCAATAATGAGAATACTAGACTGGTCTTTTCGAAGTTTGCCGTGCTTAATATACCAGATTTTGGTCGCTTAGACTTTAACACCTTTGGTACATTCGATAACTACATGCAATTTAATACCATTGATGGTGAAATTTGGAACGGTGGTTTAAATCCTGACCCTAATGTTAACTGGGCTGAAGGATTACAAAATTATGCTCTTAACTTAGAAGAAATAATTTTAAGTGATCCTGATTTTGATAATACTGTTAAAAGAAGCCCAGCTGAACGAGTATTCTTTAAATGGCTTAAAGAAACTGGTGCAATGAGATTTAGAGGTGCAACTAATATTGAACAGGCACCCGGTGTAACAAGACCTTTATTTGTAGAGGAAGATTTTTCTTGTACAGGTGGAGTTAACTATCAACCTGTTGTTAAATACTTAGGAGAAATTGATATAGTTAATAATGTAGATAAGGCTGGTGAGGCCTATACAGAATTGTATATAAATATTCCTACTGAGGTTGGTAACACCCCTACGATTCTTTTTGATGCAATCGAGGATGCTAACTATCAACCTAGTCTTTCAATACAAGGTTCATCAGAATTTATTGAAGGTAGGAATGCTGCAACAGTTCACCCACAAGGTTTGGACATTAGATCTTATTATGACGTAGATGATTCTATTACATATACAGATCCTAATGCTAACTGGATGGATCAACCTCAACCTACGACAACAAACGATTCATATTTTACTGAACCTATAACTTTCCAAGATTCTACTTCTGTGGATATTAGAAAATACCCTGCTGATTATGGAAACCCTGGTGGTTTTGCAGGAGTAGCATATAGGAGAAGTAAATTAGATGGAATTTCAATTGATTGGAATGCTAACGATTATGAACAGATTACAAACAATAGTAATATAAGTACAATACCTCAATTTAATGGTACTGATCTTTCAGGTAATTTTGAGTTTAATGCTGTACTTGTTTATTATGATTTAGTGGATTTAAATAACTCAGATAATACCGTAACCAACTTATATGGTATTTTATTATTGGATAACATTACTCCCACTACAGAGGGTGGATACATACAAAGGTATCCAAAATTTAAACCTAATAAAGTTACTGGACAAAATGGTAATTCATTTGGTTTTAAACTTAATTTAAGATTCGATGCTTCACCTGGTACGACAGGTATTGATACAATTGTTAATGATTACAATACCTTTTCAATGGGACTCTTTAGTGATGCTACTGCTCAACTACAGGAGTCTGCTAAAATATTTCAAAGACAACAGCTTGAAGTATCTGATTTGGATCAAAGAGTCCAAACCTTGGAAAATCAAGTTTCGTCGGTAAGTTCTTCGGAATTTTTACAAGATCAGATAACCGGTTTACAAGGTCAAATTAATAATGCATCTTTAGCATTTTCAAACAGTACAAGTTTACTTGATCTTATAGCTAAAAATGCTGATGAAATACAAGCAATAGCAAATGGTGATGTTCCATTAGAAGTACAATATAATACAAGTGTAATACAGGCAGGGCCTGGTATTAATGTTAACACAAATACACCAAACAGAATAATTCTTTCTTTAGGTGTACAGGAGTATGCGTTTGATACACTTACTGATATAAATGGCGATGTTATAGATAATACTAATCCTATAAATATAAATGTAGCAACACCTTCAATTTATTTTGGATTGCAACCTTACACTAATATGTGTAGAGTTAGTACTGCTAACCAAGCAGGTGGTGATATAAGTTTTTATATTGATGATTCAGCTTTACAGTTCCAAAGAGGACAAACTATAAGAGTTGTATTTGACACTACATTAGATATAGGATCTCAAAAATTAAAATTCTATACCGACTCACTTAGCAGATTAAATTCTGGGTCGTATGGAATACTTATGGCTGAAATTGATAATTCAGAATTAACCTCTGATAATCCTATCATAGAGTTAATATGTACTGATAGTGCAAGTCTGAGTTTCGTCTATGATATAGTTAAATAAATAAATAAAGAACCGGCTGAATGGCAGAGAATAATTCAATATCAACTATTTTACCTGAGTTTCTTAGACTTTTCAATAATTCTGTTGAAAGTTTTGAAAAAGTAAACCAGGCAATTACATCAAGCAGAGACTCCGTTACAGTGAATCTGCAAAACGAGGACGGCACAATTTCTCGTGTTACTATTCCTAGCTTTGGATTTCTTAAAAATTCAGTTGATAGATTAGATAGCAATATTCAAACTATTACAAATCTTTCAGGTGGAGATAGTTCAATTAGATTGGCCGATGGTACATTTAGAAAATTAGTTTTAGCAAAATTACCTGTTGAAGCTCAAGATGTATCTTCTCTTAATTCAGTCACTACATTTAATGCCAAGTCAAATTGGTTTTTTGACGGATTAATTAATCCACTACTTTATGTTACGTTTGATTTAACTGGACAAGTTCCGATTGATACCGAACGTGCAATAGTAAGTAGATTTATACTTAACACAAATACACAAAGTAAGATTAATTACTTTGATAATAATTTTAAAGGTAAGTCTGATATTACTTATGATGACTTTTTACTTGATGTTGCTAATAATAATATCCAATATGTACAAGATGAGGCTGTTGTTGACTTACCACCTAGAGACAAAAGATTCTTTGGTAAATTTAGTGTAATACGAATTTCTGAAGTTGATGTTACTGAGGAAGTGAATGGTGTTTCAATAACTACTCAAAAGAAATTATATAAGTTAAATAAACTTTCTTATTCTGATACTGAAGCAGACTTTCCTGATACAGTAGGATTAAAGGTTGGAGATTCTTTAGAAGTGGTTTCTAATCCTATTGATACAAGATATATAGTTAAGCAAGTTGATAACAGTACTAATTCAATAGTTATTGAATTGGTTGAAGGTTCAAGAGCAGTCACAATAGGTGCTGACGTTTTACAAGTTTCATCGAGTGCAAACAATATAGTTGAATTGGAAGTAAGTGTAGGATTTGACGAAAGATGTGTAACTTTTGTTAAACCGATTGATCCTAATTCAAAATTACCTGCTGTAAATTGGTCGCCTGGTAGTGGTTTTTATACAAGTGAATTAACTACAATTGATGGAAATGGTACAGAAGAAACTTTAGCAACTTTTTACCAACAACAAGCTGTTGATTTTGGTCGATTCCTTTTATCATTTGCACAAGATAAGATACCAACTTCAAAACAAGGTATTACTCCAAATGCACCAACATTAACGTCTGACGATTTTAGAGTTGTTCTAATTAATGGTCAAGTTACTAATGCTGATGCAATTGTAAGTTTACAAGAATTAAATAATCAAAAGAATACTTTAGAGGCTGAACTTAAAGAATTGGATACTGCTATCATACAAAAGAGAACAAGAATCCAAACAACTAATTATGCTACTGAAGTTGAAAGAGATGCTGATAGAAACGAATTACAAGGTTTAGTTACCGAGAGAAGTTCTAAAGCAGAATTATATGCTTCGGTTGTTAAAGAGATTGCGGCTAAGGCTGATGATAACTCTGTTAGTAGTGTTTTACCTAAGTATAGAGCAAGAGGTTTCTGGAGAATGCCGGATCCTAAGACTTCTCCTGATACTGGACAGCAAGACGTCGTTAAATTCATAACAAGATATAGGTACCTATCAAGTGATGGTGCTGCAAACCCTGTACAAGAATTCCAATTCCAAGATGGTGTAGGAACAAGCCAAGGCGCATTTTCAAACTGGGTTCAATTAGAAAGTGTAGTTAGACCTAGAGAGAAAAATCCTACAACGGGATTATATGAGTGGATTCAGATTGATGATGATAATGCAGAATCAATTAACATTAACCAATTAGATATTCCAGTTAGAAAGGGTGAAATTGTAGAAGTACAGGTTAAATCTGTTTCCGAGGCAGGATGGCCAAGTAATCCTTTAGAGAGTGATTGGTCCAATGCGGTTAGAGTAGAATTCCCAGCGGATTTAAGTTCTGATAGTGAAGTAGAAAGAATAATTAAAGAAAACGAACAAGATCAAGCAAGAGTAAGTTTAGAAGAGAGTTTAAATGAAAAAGGTATAGATCAACATTTAAGTTCTTCTTTTACTGCAAATGAAACTTATTATGCGCATACATCAAATGTTATAGCATCAGGGTTCTTATCTGAAAACCAAACGCCAATTGATTTATTTAGTAAATTGGTTGAAATGAATAACCAACTTACAGAGTTCTCCGAGATCTTAAGAAGAGCAAGCGGAAGATTAAGTGTAAGCCTTGTGGATGAATTAGGTAATACAACAGCAGTTAAACAAAATACTTTAACGAAGGTGTTTGCTGGATTCTATACTCAAGAAGTTAGTGATCTTGATGATCCTAGAGGTGCTATTGTAAGTAAAACATTCTTTATTAATTTATCAAATGTAGAACAGACTACATTACAATTAATATCAAGAGTAACCGGGAATAGAGCAAGAATGGTGAAAGCATCCGAAAATCCTAACTTTAGTTTGGCAGATGCTACCGGAGGAAGTACTATTTTACCAGCATCATATCCTTGGTTAGATAATAATGCAGTTAATCAATCGGATGGTAGAACATTATATAATTCTGATGATGCCGACTATAATACTTTAAGAAAATATGATTTAACACCTATTCTCTTAACAAACCCAACAATACCGACTGATCAACCTTATGGGCAGGATATATCTATTGCTCCATATCAATCGGCACAAAATAAAGGTCAGTTTTTATTTAGCAGATTTAAGGATGTTTCATCAGAAGAAGTGTTCTATAATTATATTAACCCTGATGGAGATTATGTAATTAATCTTGATACTGCCGAGAATGTTATTTCAGGTGTTGGTGTTGTATCTTCTCCTGTTGCTGGTGAATTTATTTGGGGTGGCGGTTTTGATACTGCGGGTGATCCTAGTACAATACCTCAAACGGGTTGGAACAGTGATACGTTAGATGTACACATTGAACATCCTTATGTTAAATCTTTAATTGCATTTTCTAAAGCATACCAAAAAGAAACAAGACAACCCGGATTTCCATCAGGTGATACTGTTACAGTTCCGACTACAATTGGTGCCACATATGATGCATCGGGAAACGGTGGAGGGGCAGATGTTTTATTTAGACAATCTAAATATGCTCCACTTCAAACGGATGAAACTAAAGGTAAATCTCAGAACATTTATTTAAATGAGAATGTTCTTTCATTAGATGGTTTACCTGGTACTGTTAATTGGCCTAATACATTTACTACTAATGCACAGACTTTTGGGGCATCACCTACTTTAAATTATAGTAATTTAACAGGGGTTAATTATGCAAGAAATGTTAAGAATAGTTTTGATCCAAATGATCAGTATCTTTTAGGTGAAAGGAGTTGTGGTTCATACTTATTTATTGGTTCAGAAGACCACGAAGGTTTACAGGTCGAAGGTGATTCGGTTCAATCAACAAAACTTATTGAATTTGGAAATGAGAATTCATTAAATATTCCTTTAATTTTCCAGTACAGAATGACTGATTATTTTGGGCAAGGTTCTGGTTCTACTGGTGGTGGAAAAGGTAATATTGTTGGTGATAGTACAGGTGCAACAGTAAATGTAACATATGCTAAGAGATTAGGTTTTGATATTTACACTTCTATAAATGATGCATTTCAATTTGATATTGAAGTATTTGCTACTTACAAATCTGATAAGTTAAATGTTAACACATTCCCATCAGCAACAGTTTCTAAGAGCTTAACTGATTTAGAGAAAGTGGTATCTAATTTATCTCCATCTGTCACGGAAACAAAAGTTAACCAAAACCCAGCGAACATAGGAAGACCTGGGGAGTTCAGTAATTTTTAATTCTACTTAACTTACTGCTCTTCTTGGTGAATAAATAAAAAAAGTGACGAGTTAGATGGTCGAAAAGATACTTGACAGAGCCTCATACAGTTTGGTTAGAACTAATCCTAAGTTAAGTGGGAACGTAAAGTTAGTTGTTGATAGCAAAGATAATCTTTATCTTGAATCGTTCAGTGCAAATACAACCCTTTCGTCTTCTACTTTTAAGACGTTTAAGGTTGATTATACTTCATCGTATGAAAAGGATGTATATAGGTTTTTCCAAAATGGAAGCTTACCTAAACCAATAGCATACGAAGTTTTCCAACAATTTGAAGATACCGCTGTTTTATCAAATTATGATGAACAGTATGAAATGTTTTATGATGCAGGATGTTCTGCTATAGCATCAGAAGCTTATACCGAAGATATGGGTCTTTTTGCTCCAATTTGGTTAAATGAACAAATACCAAACTATTTTGTTATTTTTAGAATAGACGATCCTGCGGCAGTTAATAATCTTAAGGCAGATGATCCTAATGCGGATATTGAAAAAGCACAGACTTCAGTTAACTTTACACAAAATGTTTTAGAAAAGAGTACACTTATTAAAACATTTGATATGAGAGCAGGTTCTCCACTTGGTGAGTACTTAAGAAATTATAGAAATAAAGTAGATTTTCCAAAGGCTCCACTAAGAGCAACCTGGAGAAAGGATGAACCTTTTGTATGGAGCGGTATATCATATGATAAGGGTGGATTTGTTACGAGAGGCGAATATACGTACGAAGGTCTTGTTACACAAGATGGTACAATTATTCAAGATGAATACCTTTTAACACAAGGATTTCAAAGAACTGGCGTTCTTGCTGCAAATTTAATAAATTTGCAATTCTTATTCTCTGATGAAAATGCAGATGACTATTCTTACAATAGATATTTTGGATTATATGTTAATGCAATAGATGAAGGTGACTTTGATTTATCAGGTGAAGGTTTTTACAAAAATACTGAAAAAACTCAACAGCCTAAAATTAAAACGATCACTGAAGTATCCGAGCAACTTAATACTCCATTTGAAATTGAAAACTCTCAAGGTATTTTATTATATCTTGATCCTAATACGATCTCAACTATAACTGGGCTACCAACACCACCTAGAGTAAATGAAGTAGAATCTATATTTTATGTTAAAGATAAATTAGACGATTTTCATTCTCTTAAAAAAGGATCTCTTTGGGGAATAGATCAATTACGATTAGCAGATAAGAAAATTGATATCAGTTTACTGACAGGATTTAAAAACCCTGAAACATTTGCGAAAGGATTTATTCTTGAAGAGAAAGGTCAGGCAATGGCTAGCTTTAAAATTAATAAAGAACTTCCGGTTGGATATAGAATTAGATTTTATGATGGTTCTGATTTGATTGACGAGATTGCTGCTGATACCACAACGACAGCAGGTCCGGGTACAGCTTACCAAAAATTCTTTAATCCTACTGGTACACCACAAGAAATAGCAAAGGCAATAATGTATGCTATAACTGGAGGAATACCTGAAGGAATAAGATATTTTAATCCTTCAGTTAACGATGATACTATTTATGTTAGAAGTAGGTATGGTGGATCTAGGTTTAATCAATTAAGATTTGAAGTTGATATTGCTTATCCTAGTGTAGTGGATGACGGTGATATGATACCTTATCCTTTTACTTCACAGTATGCTAATTTTACAGGTGGTAGTGATAAAAAGAAATCACAGGTAAGAGTTGATAAAGGAGCAGAAAAAAGATTTACAGCGGATAGATACGTTAAAACAAAAGGTGGGTTCAGTAACATATTAAGTTGGACACCATATTTAGAAGAACCTATATATGATCCTACTGGAAATTATATCTTAGCGTATGCCGACGTTGATAAGTATAGTGTGATTCAGTTAGAAGAGGATCAAATTAATATAAGCAGTACTGGCCAAATAGCAGTTTATGTTGACTATAAACCTTCATTTGGTAGGTTTTCATTTTTTCCTGTTAGAGATTTTGATTTTGATTTCTTTAGTACACAATATAGCCAAGAAGGTGAATTGGCATATGAGTATTTAGAATATAATCCAGGTGTATTTGCTGATTTAACAGGAGCAGTGTTACCTATACCTATAGGAGTAGGTAGTGACCCTGATATTATTGATTTTTATGTTGATGGTGGATTTGGAAATCTTATAGGGTTACTAAGACAAGCTGACCCTGATACTGAAACTGATGTATTAATACAATCCGAATATGAAAGGTTAGAAGAAAACTATTTAAAGACACAGGCAGTTGCTTCAAGAGTTACACCTTACATTAATAAGTGGAGCTATTATAGAGAAGGTAAGGATGTTAGAAATAATCCTTATAGATTGGACGTAAGTGAGGCATTTGGCCCTTCTAACTTTGCGCCATCTCAATTTAATTTTGGACAAGATCCTTTAGGATATACTCATGAATGGTATTACTTATGTGAAATACCAGAATATTTTACTAAAGAAGCTTTGGAAAGTTCTTGGAGTTATTTCACAAATCCTCCAACTGACGAAGTTGAAGCAGATCCTATTACAGGTACACCGTACGCGCCTGGTACATTCCAGGATGTTACATATGATGGATTTGTAGATTACTTTTTGGTTAACCGTTTTATTTGGAATAGTGAAGTTGTTCAAATAGATAAACAAATTAGATATACTACTTTAGAAGATGGTGATGCTAATAACTATTCTGAAGGATTTTTAAGAGGAATAAGAGTAATAGGTAAACAAAAAGCAAAACCTTCGCAAAATCCTAACTTTAATGCAAGATCATTAGAGTACATACAAGATGGTTCACTCAATGGATATAAATTTTCTTGTATACTTGTCCCTAATGCACCGGACAAACCTAATTTTCAAATTAAGTTTGTTAAAAATGACAAATGGAAAACAATAACAATGTTAATGTTTATTAATATTGATTGGGAATATGTTGACGGTGGTAGACAAACTACAGACAGAACTACATTATATTCATTAGAAAATAGATACGAAAATACAGGAGCAGAAATTATACCTAATCCTGATGGCAGCTATAATTATAGTGATAATATAATGCAAGGTGCTCTTAACCTAGCAGGGAGTCAAACTGAAATTAATTATTTTAGAATATTTGGAATGACTGATGTCGACGGTAACCCTACACAATTCTTAACTGACATTCAGTTAGGCGCAAACGGTAGTTACAATGATATAGAGTTTACTGTAGGTGGTACTACTTATGCTATAACCGGCATAATAGATGTTATTAATGATCAGGAATTATGGTGTACTGGGTTAACCAATATACCTCTAATACCTTCATTTTCACCTTCCACTCTACAGTTAAAAAATACAGAATTTATTGTTAAGGGTGGTGGATTTGGTGCATATGAAAAGAGAATGTCCGATGCGTCATTTGCTCAGATAGCAGAGAATGTAAACCAAGGAAATCCTAATATTATATATGAAACGGTTAATGCTGATGGTAGTAGAGAATTGAATGACGATGGTACTTTGGCGCAAACCTTTTCAATTGAGTTAAGAGGCCAGGATAAATTCCTTAAATCAATCTATGTTGGAGTTTTACCTGATCCTAATAAGCCTACGGTGTTTAACTTAACTGATATTATTGGTTATGATTTATCATTACAACAAACGCCAAGAGTAGTACCTTTTACCAGGCACTCCGGTTGGTACTCTCCAATTACAAGAGATATCTTTAAATTTAGAGATGTATATGGTGAATATAATTTTGAATCTGATTCGTGTTGTTACATAGGACAAGGAATAGTAGGTACGTGTATTATTGGTTGTGATGATCCTAATCCAGGAAGTGTAACAATAGGTACAGGTTCAAATACAGGAGGTAATATTATACCTGATGAAAACTATAAATTTAAGGTATTTAATTTAATGAGGTTTGCAAATACTCAATTTTATACTGACGATTTATCATTCGGTCAAATTAAAAACTTCTTTTATCATAAAGTAAATATTGAAGATCCTTCTACAATATTAGAACTTTCAAACGTAAGTGCATTTAAAAGTTTATATCCACTTATTAATGAAGTTGGTATTTCATATAAAGACTTTTATACATTTGCTTCTAACTGGGAGCCTGGTTACTATGAAAAGAGTATTGATAAATCTCAAGTAGTGGATATTATTGGAACAAGATCAATGAAAGAAAAGAAATCGTTCTTTGGTTCTAAATACTTAAAGGTACCTCAGGTTATAGAGTTGGAAACATGGAAGCCTTCTCAATTTGAACAAGAAGCGATTAAACAACCTAGTTTAGTTGATGGTACATTTATGTATAATGAAGATAACGTTAAAATTGAATTATACCTATTCATACAGAAGAGATTGATTGATTACTTATTTCCTTATGTTAAACAGACATTTGAAAAATATATTAACCCGGCATATAGTTATGGTAACTTAACTACAATTGACGATGATGTTATTGAATACATTAAGATTAACTTATTACCTTTATATAAGATAAGAGATATTGAATTATTTACTCAACAACTTAGAGATGAAGGCGAGACTGATTATACTTATGCTGAACTTGATGATCAGAGTAAATTTAATTCAGGTTTATCTATAACCGATAATTTTAGTTCTAAATTATTAAACACAAACCAATTTGATACACGACTAATATATAACAAAAGGTTAGGGTATAAAGAAAGAATTGGGTTGAGTATATCCTTAGAGAAAAAATAGAATAAAAATGGCTTTAACAATTAAAGAGCTTTTAGCTTCAGATACTATTTCACAAGCAGCTGATAAGATAAATTTTAATTTTGATCAGCTTCTTTTAAATGGAGGAGGGCCTGCTGGTCCACAAGGTCCTGCTGGTCCACAGGGTCCGATTGGCGGCAGAGGAATAAGAGGATCTCAATGGTATGAAGATCCTAATCCTACTGGTAGTGGAACCAACCCTAATGGATTAATATTTCCAGACTTAGAAACTAACGATTCTTATTTATCCGCAAATGGCGATATATGGGAATATAACGGGACGACCTGGGTAAACACTGGGATTAATTTAACTGGTCCTGCTGGACCGGCTGCATCAAGTTTATGGAATGAAACTGGAAATCCTATTGTTAGCGGCGAACAAATAATTTATCCAGGGTTATTTGGTTCAAATGAAACTAGGACTGTTGTTATCGGAGGATCACCTTCGTCAAATCCACCGGCAGATTCGTATTTTCAACTTGATGATACAATTGTATTAAACCTCAGTGCAGCAGTTTCTGCCTTTGGCATACACGTACCAAATGAAAGTACATCTGCTATTAAATTCTTTGGATCTACCAATGATCCTGCACAAGATTACACTGATCTTATTGCTGATGCTCAATCAATTAATTTAGGAGGAGGGGATACATTAGTATTTTCTGACCCTAAGACTACATTTGACGTAGCATATCCTTATGGTTATAGGTTATCTTCTGCAAATAGAAGTGGTTTATTTAGATTTGGTAAAGGGTTTACATTAGAGACAGGTAGTACACTGAGTGCACTTTCACCATTACCCGCTGACATCGTTTTAAGAATACAAAATACTGGTGTTACTGACGGTGAAATATTTTTTGATAATGATAGAGCTAACCAAGCCGCTAGGTTAAAGGTAGGTACTCTTGATACTGGATTGAGTGGAGGTACTATAACAGGTAATATTTGGGGTGAATCAAATAATACATACTTTTTACAGAATGCATCTTTTAATGTTGAATCAGCCGGTAGTGGTAATGCAATATTATTAAAAACTTCTTTAAGTGATATTAGATTGGATAGTGCTGATGATATTTTTATAGCCGCGGGGGATGATCTTATTAGCACCACAAATGATAGGTATTCATTAACGAGTGGTAATAGTATTGATATCAGAACATCAACTTCACCTTCTGCCGGTATCTTAATTCAAACACCTGGGTCTGTTTGGAGTTATGCAAATTCAACCACAAATAGAATCAAAATACAGGCTGCCGAGCAATCACAATTATATGGTTACACTGGAGTTATATTAGAAGCAGGAGGAGCGGGATCAAGTGGAAATGATGCTAATGTTACAATAAATGCATACGGTGAAGATAGTGCTAAAGGTAGTATTACATTAAACCTAAAGAGAACTACTACAACGGTTGAACCAGAAACACAAATAAAATTAGTTGACTGGACTAAATCACTGTTGAACGATCAGGATACACCTCTTCTTAGAATGATAAGCGATGCGGTTGATTCTGGCGGTTCTAGGATTATGATTGGGCCATCTAAACTAGATGCTACATGGGAAGTTACAAATGGAAGAAAGTATGCTCTTTATGTTAATGCTGATTCTACGCCAACTGGTGATCAATCACAAGCATACCCAATCATGAAAATTGGTAAAGGCAGGCGAGAAGGTAATTCATATACTGACACTGCAGGATATTATGGTGGAGGTGCTCATATAATAGGACCTTATGGTGGTAGTACACCATTTTCAAAACTAGGAAGTGCATCATATAGTGACTATGAACTAATGGATTCGCTACATATACGTAGTGAATTACAAGCAACAGTTAATCCTGGAAATATACAAATATATGCGACTGATGGTATTGATTCAGGCACTGCTCCAACAGGTACAAGATTTACAGGTAACTTAAGACTTTACGCAGGAGGAGTCGGTAACAGACCTTCTAGAGAGGCATTTTTTCCGGAAAATTTTGTTGGTGATGCACCAGGTGGAACAACTATAGGATTAAATCCGCTATTAGAATTAACGGTTAGAAATTTTGTGACTGGTACGGGTGGTGCTGGTTGGGATAATGTTTCAGACGCACCTCTTTGGTTATACGGTGAAGGTAGTACTGGATCTAGTCAGTCATCAGGTGGTATGTTAACAGAATGGTACCAATCGCCTGATGTAAGTTTAGAATGGGCACCACCTAACATTTCAGGTTCTAATGTTCCCAACCAAAGTTCAGACATTTACGCCAGTGTTAATGTTGGTGATTCTTACAGAAGTAGAAATTCATTTAAAGTATTTGGTGATTATGTAGGTAAACACTATGTCTCACTATTCGATGGGCATTATTTTGGTCCTACATTTGAACAGGAAGAATTTTTATCAGGAGCCGCTACGTGGCGTGGTTTTAGTGAAGATGATAAGCCTATTGCCGTAAGAGATAGGAGTGATAGTTTAGGATATACTGCTCTATCGACATCTGGTAATACTACTATTGATTCACAGCTTGGATTTGAATATGCTTATCAATGGACTCGAACTTCTAAGGTGGTAAACTTTTCAATGCAACTAAGAACATTTATTAAAGGAGGATATATGTATAATAACTCTCAAAACGATCTAGTACCTAACGGCACTTTAGTAGGTAGAAGTGATCTATTTAGAACTTTATCAAATATAGTTAGTCCACTCAATTTTTATGAAAGTGCCAAGGCCAATAGTGCTCAATTATGGTACGGCCCAATCCCTTTACCTACACAGTTTGCAGAAGGGTTTTATAGTAAGGATAAAGACGGTGGTATTATACTTGCTGCACCTGGCGCAGCTGATCTAAAGGGAATATCTGCCACCGAAAGCGTTGCTGGTACTGTTGTTGGTCAATTAAATCAATTGCTGCCGGTGCAAAATTCACCTGTTACTGTTTATGCATACAATGCAGGTGGAGTTACTCCGACAGGTACCCGCCCGGCAAATGTAAGAGGTACACAAGGAAACGGTTATATTGTTCCTGGTAGTGACGAAGCTCCAAATTTAACAGGTAGCACTAATGTTAATGATTTAAAATACTTATGGGTAATAGTTAACCCTATTCCACCAGGAACACTTGTTAATATGGGCACCTCAGGGCCAAGTGCAGCGATATCATTTGATACGGATATATACACAACTGCTTCAAATAACTCTCAAACAACCGCCAGTTACGGAGCTAATGCCAATGTTTGGAATTCTTATTATCAGGTTAACGGTACTTATGAATTAGCTCAATAATAATTTAAATGAATAATATGGAATATAACGACAAAGTAAAACTAATTGAATTTGTTGAAGAATACGATAAGATTCATGAACAAATGGATTTAATGCAAAATGCAATTAATAACATGGTTAGAAATAGAGATTTACTTCTTGAAAAAGTGGAAGGCTTAAAGGTGGAAGAACAAA